>Ga0115565_10000157_pt1 | contig 55159 bp, 67 predicted proteins | sample COGITO_mtgs_1105_FD_87199 | JGI IMG/M metagenome (GOLD analysis project Ga0115565, IMG submission 87199) | Pelagic marine microbial communities from North Sea - COGITO_mtgs_110530 | ecosystem: Environmental > Aquatic > Marine > Epipelagic | place: Germany:Helgoland, sampling site Kabeltonne... | reverse complement strand
TGGGTAGCCGTGGCCGTGGGGGGTGGCGTGGCCGTGGGGCCGTGATCATGGGCGGCGTGATCTGGATGGCGGGGCCATGGGTAGTTGTGGAGCGTGGGTATCCGTGGGGCCGTGGGTAACCGTGGGGCCGTGGGGGCGTGGGTAGTTGTGGGGCCGTGATCATGGGGGGCCGTGGGGCCGGGTGCGTGGCCGTCTCCCCCGTGGAGGGGTCGCTCGGGTCCTTCCCCGCTCTGGGGGGTGCGTCAGGGGGTGCGCTGAGCCTCGGGTTGGCAGCGTTTTTGGGAAAGGTCAGCATGGCTTACCCATTTTACCGTGAGGGGGCATTTTCCCCGTGGGTAACGGCTGTGGGGGATATTTTTTGCTGTGGGGTTTATTTGCAGGGGTTGCAGGGGGGTAGCAGGGGGTTAGCAGGCCCCCCTGCAAACTGATTTTTCTATGCCATCCTATTGTTATATAACAATAATATATACAATATATAAAGTATATATAGTAAGTTGCAGGGGGGTAGGGGGTATAATGGTAAGAGTAGGGGAAGGGGCGTATATGGGGGTATCCCCCTGATATGCTCTGCACACATCCTCTCTTCTTCTTTTTTCTTCTCTTATAATTCTGAAAAACGCCCCACCCCCATGCAACCCTGACAGGAGGCCAATTTCTCTTTTGTTATCAATGACTTACGTGTAGCAGGCCCCCTGCAACCCCCCAGCAACCCCCCTGCAAATACCGGATTCCCCCTGACATGCCCTGCAAATCCCCGTGACGGTGGGTACTATAATACCCACGGTGAGGGTAATATCCCCTGTGTGGGTAAGCTACTGAGGGTTGTCTACCCACACAGGTAACAAAAAACCCCCTCACGGGGATCACCGTGAGAGGGCTGTGGGTAGTTTACGGTGGGTGGGGTTACGGGTACACGTTCGGCCCCATCACGAACTCTCCGATGTCATCCCCGAGAAAGAACTTACCGAGGATCATGGTGCAACGGTCCATGTTCCCCTGATTGACGAGGGGGTTGAAGTGCCTTTCAGAGCGAAAGTACCGCTCGTGATACTTGACCTTGAGTATGTCAGAGATGTGTTTCGTACCATCCATGGCGACACGACGAGAACCCTCTGAGTCGCGCTGGGCGATGGCCTTGTACTTCCGATTGAACAGCATCTCCGTGCCGTCTTCCAGCAGCCAGACACCGTAGGGGGTATTCTTGATCAGATCGCGGTTCTTCTCGTAATCCTCGTCCACGAGGTCGTGGGGGTAAGGTACGCCATGCTGGTCAAGATATGGTTGGATAGTCATTGCAGTCTCCTTGGTTAAAGTAGGTCGTTGTTGTCTCCGTAGCCTTCGTCATCGTCAACTTGTGGGGTCGCGGATTCTGGGGCATCCGCCGATCCGACCACCCGGAAGCCTTCGTACTTTTCGTTTCTGGTCAAGTCCGGTCGGATCATGCGAACGGCCTGAACCCCACCGATCAAATTCCTAGATTTTACCCAACCTAGCCGCTGCATATGTTCTAGGTATTCGAGGTAAAGGTTTTGCTCCTGCTGCGAGATAGAGGTGTTCTTGTTCACCCCGAGGACTTCGCGGAACAGTTCCTTCTGTGCGACCCCAACCCGACAGACGAGCGTGTTGTCTACATCGTAGCCCTTGTACCGCTGTTCTAAGCCGTCTCCTAAGTTAGACACAGATATGAAGGATTGCAGGGTCATCTTTTCATCGGCCCACTCTACCGCCTGTTTCGCCCAATTCTCGGCGGTCCCCTCTTTGCGAGCACCCTCCTGCATCCGCAATCCGATCTCGGCGGCTTCTCCGGTCAGGAACAAGGGCAGGTCGAGAGATGTGTGCGTGTTGGACCGCATCTCGACATACGCCTCATAGGCTGCACGCCAGATGCTCGCCTTGGCGCGCATGATGGCGATGGAGTCGATGGGTTCGTCCTTTACAGGCATGGGCCAGAAGCGACGGTTCCCGGTCGGGTCGCTCAGATACTCTTTGTTGTTGGTCGTACCGTAGATCACGCACTGGCGCGGCAACTGTGCCATATGCTTCTCATAGGAGAGACGCACATCGTCATGCTGCCGCGACATGAAGGACTTGGTGCTGTTGGCGTCAGCTTTACCTTTGGTCAGGGCTGACAATTCCGGCAGTTCCAAGGCCCACTTGCCCATCATGTGTTCTGCGGTCTCTTTCTTGTTCCCCAGATCGGTCTCAAGTTCGCCGAAGTATTCCTGCCCGTAGAGCCTCTTGATCGCGGTCGATTTACCGAGACCCTGCTTGCCTTCGAAGATCACAGCGAAGTCGAACTTGCAGCCCGGCTCGAACACCCGAGCGACCGAGGCGATCATGAACAGCCGCGAAGCCTGCCGCGTATAAGCGTTGTCTTCTTTGGCCCCGAAGTAATCAAGGAACACCCGTTCGATGTCGAAGCCCGGTTCGCCGTTCTCTGCGTGGTCGAGGATGCGCTCCTGAACCGGATGGAAACTGTTCCTCCGAGCCACGTTGTCGATCTGCTGCCGCACCTTCTCCATCGGCACAGACATCCCGTAGCCACCCTTGTCCGTAGGGGCCTCAAGCAAGGTGCGGCAGAGATTGTCGAAGTGGTCCTGCCAGCGGTCTCCATTGTCTTTGTCTTTGCACTCGTAGGGGACGAGCAGTTCCATCTTGCTTTTCACGTCATCGACCATAGCGATCTGGTAGTTGAACTCGTTGCGCCCGATCTTCCGCCAGAGACGGGGATCGTTCATGAGGATCATCCCTATGTTCCACGAATTGTTCTCGATCTTCCCGTCAGCCGTTAGGCTCAGTTGGGAAGCGATCCAGTTCTTCGGCGGTTTTTCGGCGAGGTTCCTGCGGTGGCTCTTGCGCAATCTAGGCGCGGCAATGCTGGCGACAGGAGTCCCCAGCAGGTCGTCCATCTCGGACAACTCGCCTTCGTCTATGTCACGTTCTGACCCAGCATCATAATCCACGTCATCATCGGACAGCATGTCTTCGATGTTGTAGCGGCTCTCGGTCTGGGCGATCCTGAAGTGCTTATTATCGCTCAGGAACTCGGTCATCTTCTTGGTGGACGGCAGGTCTTTCATCGCCGTGTCACTGTCAGCCTTTTCGTCAAACTTCTCGAAGAGGTGGATGCGGACCAGATCGTAGGCGTTGACCAGCTTGTCGGCAGTCGGGTCGGTGCCGTGGTGCGAGTAGACGAACTTGTCATCGTAGACGACCGCGCCGTTGGAACTGCCGCCCCCGAGCCACGTCATCCGTGTGATGGCCCCGTTGTGCCACTCGGTCGCCGTGTAAAGGTGAGCCAGAATACCCGGCTCGCCATCCTTGCCCTCGACCAGATCGGTGATCGAGTAGGCGCGGCAGAAGTCTCCGACCGGACCCTTTTTGTCCAGAGGGTCTTCGGCAAAGTCGGCTGCTTCGCGCAACTCGTCCTCGCCCGGCGTCCGGGGCAGGTTTGCGATGTCGGTGGCCGAGTCGTTCAGCAATTCCCACTGTTCGATGGCGTCTTCATGGTCCCAGAGTTCGCCACCCTGTTCGTAGAAGACATAGTGCTTCTCCATGTCTTTGGAGACGGTTGGCATGTACATCATCTGAGCAGGACGGAACGATACCTTGTCCACCCACTGCATCTCGGGATCGGCTGCCTGCGCGGTGATCCGGCTGGCTGCCTGATAGCGGTCGCGGCTCACGGCATCCTTCAGGAAGATGATGATTCGGAGGCGAGGCTTCTCGGGGGTGTGGGAGCGTGTGCTGTGGGCAATGAAGGCCGCGCCGGGCAGTATCTTCCCGGCCAGTAGCATCTCAACGAACTCGGGGGTCGCATAGTCGATGTCCAGCGTCATCAACTTGCTGGGCTGGATCGAGTTGCGGTTGCGATTCTCGCCCTTCTTGATCGAGCCGCGCATCATCCATCCGGCGATCCCCTTCAGGGTCCGCTGGCGCTGATCATTCATGGCTTTGTATTCCCGGTACTTCTCCGGGGTCACATGAGGCTTGCGGAAACGATCAACGAATTTACGGATCGTCTCCGAGGTGTTCTTGGCTTTTCCGAGGTTGTCGCCAGCCCCGAGTGAGAAGAGAATCGTATTCGAGTAAAGGTCAGAAAGCGTGGTCATTGCAGGTCCTATTCGTTACAAAGGGGATACGCCCGGTCAGGAGACGGCCCGGTCAGATTAGGCTGGGGCTTTAGTCTTTGTAAACGAACTCGTGGAAATCAATTAGCTTGACACGAGCCATGCCAAGAATCGGTTTACCATCCACATCATATCCCGTGATCTTCGATATGTTGACGATCTGCATGGCGCGCTCAGGGGACAATTTCTCGTTGTTAATCCATTTGCGAATCGCCCATTTTGAGAGTTTAGTGAGGCGGGCCAATTCGGTCAGGGTCTTGTTCCCATGCTTATTGGGAGGCACAGCCGTCAGTAAAAGCTGGTGCAACTTGCTCGCAGCGTCCGAGGGTTTCTTATAGGTGGGCATTACATTCTCCATTTTGCTTAATCACCATATAGATGGTCAACAGGGGGTTGACAACCCCATGCGTCCGATCCTATGTATCAGGCTCCAAAGACAGAAACCATGGGAAGGACCATCATGTCTCTCGAAGCAGCAATCACAGCACTGACCGCAGCGGTCGAAGCGAACACCGCAGCCCTCGCAGGGGGCGAAGCTAAAGCCCCGGCGAAACCAGCAGCGAAACCAGCAGCCAAGGCGGCGGCGGCGAAAAAGCCTGCGGCCAAGAAAGGCCCGACAGCCGATGATGTCATCTCCGCGTTCGGCGAGTTCCTGAAGACAGGGGACAAGGACGAACGTGAGAGTGCCAAGGCAGCGGCCAAAGCGATCATCACGCACTTCAGCGTAGATCGTATCTCAAACCTCGAAGCCAGTGACTATGAAGAGGCGCTTGCGCTCTTGGAACAGTACAAAGCGGGTGAAGACCCCTTCGGCGGCGGGGAAGAAGAAGAAGACGGCGACCTCATGTAATCGTCTTCTGGGTGCCTCGTAGCATCCTGACCCCACGTTCGGTCACGGGACGTGCGTGGGGTCGAAACAGCCCTCCTGACCAAAGGACAAGATATGCCCAAGGACCCGAATTTCAGCCACCAGACGCTCGATGAACGGATGCGCGTGGCCCCGACCGATCTGATCGGAACTCGTTGGAAACACTCAGGAAACGGCCACGTCTACAAGATCGTAGAGTGCTGCTGGCTGGGGGAAGAAGACCATTGGGGTCTGGCCCACGTCCGCGAAGATAACCCTGTCCTGTGCGTGCGCTCAGTTGACAATTTCTTCGCCAATCGCAGCAACGGCGATAAGCGTTTCGAGCAGGTCTTCGATGCTGCCTGAACCGATCAAAGTCATGACGACGAACCCGACATCGGCGCACAGCCTGATCCGGGACATGGCCATCGCCCGCCACAAGTGGGAGAGCGACGGTAAACCAGCCTCGGAGGGCCACAGATAATGCCCATTACAATCGACGACCAAGACTTCGACTCCGAAGCCATCATGGGAATCCGGCAGGCTGTTATCGAGGTCCGCGACGGAGCAATAGCCGCGAACCAGTTCGACTATGCCACAACCTTGAGCCACGCAGTTGCTCTGCTTCACCATCTCGCCGAAGAGCAGAAGATGGAAGAGGGTGACGATCTGTTCGAGGCCATCGACGACGAGGACTTGCTGTAATGCTGCCTGAACCGATCAAAGTCCCCGGCTTCCACTCCAAGAGGTCGCCTTCGACAGCGCACCGTTGGGTGCGTTGCCTCGGCTCTGTTGAAGAGGAAGAGGGGCTGAAAGATACGGCAGGCGAAGAGGCTATTCAGGGCACGGTCTTCCACGACTACGCTGCGGACTGTCTCGAACTCGGTCTGGACCCGTGGCCCCTCGTGGGCGACCGGATGCTCTGCGAGGATGGAGCCTATCGGGAGTTCACCGCAGAGATGGCGAATAAGATGGTCTCTGGCCTCGATATGGTCTGGGCCTTGGCTGATACTCCCGGTGCCGAACTCTACGTAGAACGGCGTGTGAACCTTGCGAATTGGGTGGGCGATGACGAGAGCGGCACTGCTGACGCTTTCGTGATCAACCCCATCGAATGGATGTTGACCACGTTCGATTGGAAGTGGGGCGCTGGTGTTCCGGTCAGCCCTGAGCACAACGAACAGGCTACGCTCTACACGGGCGGCGTCTGGGACACGTTCGCACATGATCGGTTCCGTGACGCATACGAGTTGGGCGAGACGGGGGACAAGTATCAGACGTGGGAAGAAGCCCGTGACGACATCGAAGTGGTGATCATCATCGAGCAGCCCCGTGCCCCCGGTGGGGGTGGCGTCTGGCGCACGAAGCTGGGGCCGCTCCTGAAGGAACTGAAGCGCATCCGCAAGCTGGCCGATCAGACGTTGTTGCCCGGTCAGCCGCGCACCCCCGGCGAGAAGCAGTGCAAGTTCTGCAAGGCGGCGTTCTTCAACACATGCAAGACTCGGATCGAGTACGCCGCCGATCTGATCGACCTGCAACTGGACGAACTGGAAGATGATCTCATGATCGGGGCCGAACCCGACCTCGTGGATCGCAGGGCCTTGACGCCGGAGCAGAGATCGCAGATTTTGCTGCACGAGAAGCTGATCACCAGCTTACTCAAGCAACTGCACGAAGAGGCGATGGAAGACGCATCCCGAGGCTTACCTACGCCCGGTCTGAAGCGTGTTCCGGGTCGCTCTGGGGCAAGGCGGTGGAAGGATGCCAACAAGGCACAGATATTACTGGAGCATGATCTCAAGGAAGAGGCATGGACCAAGAAACTCCGCTCCCCGACTATGGTCGAGGACGAAGTAGGGAAAGCAGCATACCAGACCCGGTATGAACGGCACGTTGTCCAAGGCGACAGCAAACCGATACTGGTTCCCGAAACCGACCCGCGTGCAGCGATCCCCAGCGACGACGACTTGCTGGACGAGATGTACGAGGAAACCCCCGACGAGTTCGATGAACTCCTATAAACCTGAAAGAACGAAAAACATGGCTACTGAGAAAAAGAAGAAAGACCCGCGTACTGTTGTTGTGAAAGGGGCACGCTTGTCGTTCCCGCACATCTTCGAACCGCAGGAGCAGGAGAACGATGACGGTACGACCCGTAAGACCTTCAACTGTGTCCTCATGATCCCGAAGGAAGATAACCCCAATTTGAAGGCGATCTTGGCGCTGATCAAAGCAGGGTCTCGGGAAGCGAAGCGCAAAGCATGGGGCGAGTCCGAGGCCGATTGGCCGAAGATTCCCGCGTCCATGACGTGCTTCAAAGACGGCGACAACGACGATCACTTCCAGACTCCTCGGGACGAGTATGCCGGGCACTATATCCTGTCCTGCTCAAGCCCCGCGAAGTACCCGCCACGGGTCATCACGAACCGTAAAGGTTCCGACGACAAGTGGTTGGAAGCGGAAGAGGGTCGCAAGGGCGCACCTTATGCTGGGTGCTATGTCAACGGGATCGTTGAACTGTACGGACAGAAGAAAGACCCGAAGCGCAAGATGCCCAACCGCATCAACGCTTCCTTTTCGACGGTCCAGTTCCTCCGTGACGGTGAGCCGTTTGCGAACCGTGGTGGCGATCCTGACGATCTGTTGGATGATGATGACGTGTCTTACGAGGGCGACATCGAAGACGACATTGAGACAGAGGGTGACGGCGAAGACAGCCTGATCTAAGTCTCTGGGGGCCGGGCAACTGGCCCCCCTTCTACCATCCGGAAGGCCGAATACGATGGATTATATGTCACGCAGCACAGAGAAGATCATCACCGTGTTGGGGGAGATCAGCGTCAAGCTAGACCTGTTGATCGAACAGACAAAGCCCGAAGAGCCGAAGCCGAATCCGAAGCCGAAGCCGAAGCCTCCGAAGAAACCCAAGAGATAGAACTCAGCATGGGGACCAGACATGCCCAAAACGATAGAACAAATGTTCTTGGACCTGCGCAAAGCGATCCAAGAGCAAACTGAAGTCCGCGAAGAGAAGCCCGGTCGGGTAGTCTCGCGCTTGGCCAAGAACGTGCAGCCCGGCATGTGGGTCGAAGACTTCTATGGCAACTGGATGGAAGTCACAGGCGTAACGTGCTTCACGGATTCCGGTCGTGTAATTCTCAGCGACGGGAAGGCCAGCATGAGAATATGCCCACCAGAGAACCGGGTCCGAACGAAGATCATGGAATGATTGTATTTCTGTGGATCATGGGGGCCATGGTCATGGTTCAGCTTTTGTACATGACCGAGAAGGGCAAGAAGAAGAACCTCGCGCTGAAGATTACATACGTTCTCTGTGTTGTTCTGTGGCCCTTCGCCAACTTCGTGATCATGGTGATCTTGCTGTTTATGCTCAGAAGGAAAAGCTAATGGAATTTTGGATGCCTATTAGGAGTACACAGGAGCGTGGTGTACTCAGCAGTTTGGGAGCAAGCGTATGTCTAAGTCCGTCATGAACATTGATTTTGAAACTTTTTCTGACACAGACCTTACGAAAGTTGGGTCCGATGTCTATTCCCGCCACGAGAGTACCGAAGTCCTCATGGCAGCGTTCATGATAGACGGTGGACCAATGCAGCAGTGGATTCCTGCCGAAGGACAGGAGATGCCAAAAATCCTCAAAGAGGCTTTTGTCGATCCTGAAGTTACGACTTGGGCATGGAACGCACCTTTCGAGATGAACATCACCGAGAACTGTCTGGGCATCCCTGTGGATGTCGCACAGTGGCGATGCACCATGGCGATGGCGCAGCTTTGCGCCTACCCCGGCTCCTTGGAGAAAGCTGGCCCTGCGGTCGGCATCCCCATGGAAAAGCTGAAGATGGACACGGGCCGCAAACTCATGCGCAAGTTCTCGATGCGGTCGAAGTCGCGCCGGAAAGCCACCATGGGCCAGATGATCCGAACTCACTGGTACGAAGCCATGGAAGATTGGGAAGGCTATCTGGAATACAACAGAGGCGACACCCGTGCAGAGTATGAGATCAAGAAGCTGATCGACCCCTACGCACCCCCAGCCCACGAATGGGAATTGTGGGAACTGGACCAGATGATCAACCGGAAGGGCCTGCCGATCAACCTCGGTATGGTCCACAATGCTGTTCGGCTTTACGACGAGTCCTACGCTATCGGATTCCAGCAAATGCAGGAGGTGACACACCTCGGGAACCCTATGTCCCCGAAGCAGTTGCTCCCGTGGCTCCAAGCCCAAGGATACCCGTTTGACGACCTGAAGAAAGGCCACGTCAAGCAGGCTCGGTCGTACTTCGATAAGAAGCCAGACCATTGGGACGAGATGCAGTGGATGGAGTACCAGTACAACGAAGAACTCATGCAGGCCCTCGACATGCGGCTTGAACTCTCACGGTCTTCGATCAAGAAATTCCACGCCTTGCAGAAGGCCACGGACCCAGTTGGCAACGGCCAGCACGGACTGCTCCGGTACACCTTGCAGTTCGCCGGAGCGCAGCGCACGGCACGCTGGGCAGGTCGGCTCTTTCAGGCGCAGAACCTCCCACGCCCCGAGAAGCGGTACGAGAAGGGCATCGAGATTCATGCGGCCAACATCGAGAAGCTGGACCGCGAATCAATCGAGATGATCTATCCCAACACTTTCGACGTGCTGGCCTCCTGTATCCGCCCGGCAGCGCAGGCCCCCGAGGGCCAGATGTTCATCGACGCAGACCTCAACGCCATCGAGAACAGGGTGCTTGGCTGGATGGCTCGGTGCCAGAAAATCCTCGACGTGTTCGAGAAGGGCCGCGACCCCTATGTGGACTTCGCCACCTATCTGTTCCACCAGCCGTATGACAAGCTGATCGCAGAGTACAAAGCTGGTGACAGCGCCAAGCGGACCATTGCGAAGCCCGGCGTGCTGGGATGTGGGTACATGCTCGGCCCCGGCCAGACCTACGAGGACCTGACAACCGGAGAGATCGAAGCGACAGGTCTCCTTGGGTACGCTTGGGGCATGGGCGTGAAGCACTTCACCCACGAGGAGTCCAAGCTGAGCGTGGACACGTTCCGCCGGGAATTTAAGGAAGTGAAATCCTATTGGTACGCCATCGAACGGGCAGCCATGAAGTGCATCAAAACAGGAAAGCCGCAGAAGTTCGATCAGGTCACTTTTGACCTCAAGGGTCCATACATGAGGATCAAGCTGCCATCGGGTCGGCACCTACACTACAAAGAGCCTAAGATCGAGCAGAAGAAGGCCCCATGGGGCGACATGAAGGACACCATCACCTATATGGGCCTGAATGATCGGAAGCAGTGGGTCAGGCAGCAGACGCACCCCGGCAAGCTGACGGAGAACGTGGACCAAGCGATCAGCCGCGACCTGTTGGCGAACGGCATGATGCTGGCACACAAGCGGTATCAGTTGGACATCCGGCTCCACGTTCACGACCAGATTGTTTGCCTGACAGAAGAGAGCAAGGCCGACCGTGATCTGACTCTCTTGATCGAGTGCATGGAAGAACACCCTCGCTGGGCGCTTGATCTCCCGCTCGGTTCGGCAGGGTTCACGACCAAGGTTTTCAAAAAGGACTGACCATGAATGTTGTGTCTCTATTCGACGGTATGTCGTGTGGTCGTATTGCGCTCGACAGAGCAGGTTTCGATGTGGCTGAGTATGTGGCGTCCGAGGTGGACCCTCATGCAATTAAGGTATCTCAGGCGAACTATCCTGGCATCCGGCAGGTAGGGGATGTAACCCAAGTTACACGCGCAGACTTGCCGGAAAAGGTGGACTTGGTTCTTGGTGGAAGTCCTTGCCAAGGCTTCAGTTACGCAGGGAAACAGTTGAATTTTGAGGACCCTAGAAGTTCTCTTTTCTTCGAGTTCGTCCGCATCCTCCGAGAGGCTAAACCGAAGTATTTCTTGCTGGAAAACGTGCGAATGAAAAAGGAATGGTCGGACGCAATATCTGACTTTCTTGGGGTCGAACCCATCACGATCAACAGTGCGCTTTGTAGTGCGCAGAACCGGAACCGGATGTACTGGACCAACATTCCAGATGTCACGCAGCCGGAGGACAGGGGCATAATGTTTGACGACATCTTGGAGCCTCTTTTCATGGTGGCCCCAAACTACAACGTCTCCGACATCCAACTACCGAGGGTTACGAGGTTGGAAGAGATCGAAGAGGGGGCGTGCAAGATAGCGTTTAGAGACCCGAGCCAGAACTGCGATAAAGCCGTCTGCGTGGTGGCCAGAGACTACAAAGGGATACCGGGAAGAGAGTACCACAACGCAGCGATGCAAGATGGGGTCTTACGCAGACTCAGCCCGATAGAATACGAGAGGCTTCAGACCGTACCTGACCGATACACGAAAAGTGTGAGCGACTCCCAGAGGATCAGGATGCTCGGAAACGGCTGGACGGTGGATGTGATCGCACACATACTTTCCGGCATGGAAAAGGATAAGGATTGAGCATGAAGTATGTATGGGATGGGTACGGTATCGGTTTGGCCAAGAAGGGTGATAAATACTACTATCACAGGACGATAGCGAGACCGGGCGGAATAGCCCATCTGGTCTGGGTGCATCACGCGACCGAGGTCTGCAAGGTGTTGAACAAGGAGCACTAGATGCGCGAAGCTGCGGTAGAGATGCCAGTGGTCAAGCGGGCCGAAGCTGCTGACTATTTCTGCCGGAAAGTGCAGTGGCCGGGGCGCAAGGGTGCCCCGGATCGTGTGTTCTCCCGAGAAGATCGGGGCACGGTCTGGATCGAGTTCAAGGCCCCCGGCGAGAAGCCACGGCTCTCCCAGATCAGGGAGCACGACCGCATGAGGAAGGCAGGCATGGAAGTCCATGTGTGTGATAACATAGAAGACGCTCTGCGCATCCTTTGGCTCTTGCCGGGTCACAACGGAGGACCCACGTTGGGTGACATAGACAGGATGATGCAATGAACCCCAAGCACCTCACAGACATCGAAGCCATCGAACTGCTCTACGGACCTCCTGAAGAGGTCTTGTGCTACGCGAACTTTCGCCCGTACCAGAAGTGGATGGCGCAGAAGATGATCGACCTGCCGGGCACCTACATCGGCGCAGAGATGGGTCTGGGTAAAACGGCTGCCGTGCTCTGGGCAATCCAGCATCTTGTAGCCAAGGGGCTGATCAAGAACGTGCTGATCATCGCTCCGCTCCGGGTGGCCGAAGAGACGTGGCCCGAAGAGATCGCCAAGTGGGACTTTGCCCGGCACCTGACCTACCGGGTTGTCACAGGGACCCCAGAGGAAAGACGCGCAGCCCTCAAGCGGCCTGCTCGAATCACCATCGTCAATCGAGAGAACCTGAGATGGCTCCTGAAGGGCATCGGCATGAAGCGGTGGAACTTCGACATGATCGTCTATGACGAGGCCAGCAGGCTCAAGAAGGGCGTCACGCGGACGAACCCCCAGCCCCGGAAAGACGGAACCGTAGGAGACCCCGGCCTGACCGAACTCGGCGTGCTGCATAGGGTCCACGGCAAGACCAAGAAGATCATCGAACTCTCGGGCACGCCCTCACCGAACGGCCTGATCGACTTGTTCGGCCCTATCTTCGCCCTCGACCAAGGCAAGCGTCTGGGGGCCTCTCTGGCTGCGTACAAGAGGCGATGGTTCGCTACCGACAGGTACACCGATAAGGTAAGCCCGTTCCCCCACGCAGAGCGGGAGATCATGGAGAATATCGAAGACATCTTCTTCTCTCTGCGCGAAGAGGACTATCTCGACCTGCCGCCGATGATCTCGGTAGACCACGTTGTCCACATGACCAAGAAAGAGATGCAGGGCTACAAAGACTTCGAGCGGGAGACCGCCATCGAAGTTCTGGACAAGTGGGGTGAGCCTGAAGTGATCGAAGCCGTCAACAACGGCGTGCTCACGGGCAAGCTGTTGCAGTACGCCAACGGCTCCCTGTATCGGGAAGACCACACAGCCTTCAAAATCCACGATCACAAGATGGGCGTGCTCGAGTCCATCATCGAAGAAGCTGCGGGTAGACCAATACTGGTTGCCTATAGTTTCAAATTCGATAAAGATGCGATCAAGAAGAAGTTTCCGTGGTGCCGGGTTTTTGGCGAAAACAAGAACGACATGCGCGATTGGAACGCTGGCAAGATCAAGATGCTCGTCACCCATCCGGCGAGCGCAGGTCACGGTCTGAACTTTCAGAAAGCGAGCAATATCGCGGTCTGGTACGGACTAACTTGGTCACTGGAACTGTACCGCCAGTTCATCAAGAGACTGCACCGATCTGGGCAGAAAGAAGACAAGGTGTTCCTGCACCGAATCCTAACCGCAGGGACCGGAGATTTTGACGTGCTGGAAGTTCTCAAGCAGCGCGGCGCGACACAGGACCAGATCACCGAAGCGGTGAGAGTAAGATTGAAAAGGGCGGCGAGATGAAAGACATAGACGAGAGATTGACGAAACTGGCATCCCGAGGGGCCTCGCAGAGCGTGCTGGCGGATAGTGCCTTGCAGGGGGTGACGGTCGCGTTCCTCTCGCAGACCTTCAAGATCGCCCCTCAGAAGACGAAGCTGCTGCTGGTCAACTGCCCGGTCAAAGAGTACCGCAAGCGCGGCACCACCCAAATGCAGAACGTGTACGACCTCGCCACGGCTGCCGCATATCTGGTAGAGCCGAAGATCAAGGTCGAAGACATCCTGTCCCAGATCAAGAGAGAAGACCTGCCTCCGGCCATCAACACGGCTTTCTGGGACGCGCAGTTGAAGCGGCAGAAGTGGGAAGAGAACGCGGGTCAGCTTTGGCGCACCGAGACCATCCGCTCCACCATCGGCGCGATGTTCCAGACCATGAAGTTCACGATCCAGCTTTGGGGCGACACCATCGAACGGCAAGTCGGCCTGAGCGAAGAGCAGCGCGACCTGCTGAACACCATGACCGATAAGCTGCAAAGTACCCTGTTCGACTCCCTGAAGGAGAACGCAGAGGCTAACATGACAGGCCCCCAGTTGGCCGAACTGGATGTCATCCTGAAGGACGCCAAGGAAGAAACATCATTAGTATTGAACCCAGCCCTAGCAGAGGATGACGAAGATGAAGATGACTTCTCCGACCTCATTTGAGTTCTCGCTTGAGGCCCTGATCCTCGACGCTGCTGAAGCAGTCCGACCTGCACAGCGCATGTCGGTATCCGAGTCCGCTGAAGCCTACCGCCACCTGAACAACCCCGGTTCCTATGTGGGTCCGTGGCTGAACTCGGTCACGCCCTATCTGGTCGAGCCGATGGATACGCTGCAATCACAGAAGGTCACAGGTATGTGTTTCGTTGGCCCCGCGCAGACGGGCAAGACGGACATGGTGATCAATTGGGTCGGGTACTCGGCCAAATGCGACCCGGCAGACATGATGATCGTTCAGACCTCGCAGACCACATCCCGCGACTTCTCTATTCGCCGGATAGATCGTTTGCACCGTCACAGCCCTGAGATCGGCGCTATGCTGGCGGCAGGCACCCAGAGCGACAACACTTTCGACAAGCAGTACCGGACGGGCATGATGCTTTCGATGTCGTGGCCTGCGATCAACGAACTCTCAGGTAAGCCGATCCCGCGCCTCTGGCTCACGGACTATGACCGGATGCCGGAGAACATCGACGGCGAGGGAAGCGCGTTCTCTCTGGCTCGTAAGCGTGCGACCACGTTCCGTAGCCACGGCATGTGTGCTGTTGAATCATCTCCGGGCTACTCGGTGGACAATCCCAAGTGGATCAAGACCACGAAGCACGAAGCCCCGCCTACCAAGGGAATCTTGGGGATTTACAATCAGGGCGACCGCAGGCTGTGGTACTGGCAGTGCGTAGATTGCCGCAACTGGTTTGAGCCTGACTTTGAACTGCTGGTCTATGAAGATATTGACGACGCCATGACGGCTGCGGAAAACGCGCATCTGGCGTGCCCTCACTGCGGGGACGCAGAGACCGGACGCGGCATCTACCGCCACGATCCGGCGAACGGTCGCCCCGGCAAGCACGAGATGAACCGCAATGGGCGGTGGGTGCCTGACAACTGCGACATCGACCAGCACGGCGTCATCCATGGCACGCCCACGAGATCGTCAATCGCGTCCTTCTGGCTGAAGGGTGTGGCCGCTGCGTTCTCTGATTGGAAGACGCTGGTGTTCAACTATATCACAGCCGAACGAGAGTACGAGAGCAACGGTTCCGAGGAATCCCTCAAGACCACGGTCAACACTGACCAAGGGAAGCCCTATACGCCCAAGAGCATGACGAACGACCGCGTGCCCGAGGTCCTGAAGGCGCGGGCAAAGCCGATTGCGATCCGGCAGGTTCCGGTCGGTGTGCGGTTCTTGATCGCATCCATCGACGTGCAGAAGAACCGCTTTGTCGTACAGGTTCACGGCGTCCATGCGAACAAAGACATCTCGGTCGTAGATCGTTTCGACATCCGCAAGTCCAAGCGGCATGATCCTGAAGGTGAGCGGTATTGGGTCAACCCCGGTGCCCACCCCGAGGATTGGAAGCTGTTGGTCGAAGAGGTCTTGGACAAGACGTACCCACTGATCGACGGCTCCGGCAGAGCCATGGGCGTCCGGTTCACGGTCTGTGACTCAGGAGGTAAAGCAGGCACCACGGCCAACGCTTACGACTTCTACCGCTGGCTGAAGTGGGGCGACCGCTCCGAAGAGGGTCACGAGTCCACTGACGAGAACGAAGAAGGCGATTACAGTTGGCGTCCGGGCCTAGCTGGGCGGTTCCTGTTGCTCAAGGGTGCTTCGACCAAGACCGCACCTCGGGCCATGATCTCGTACCCAGATAGCCAGAGGAAAGACAGGCACGCAGGCGCACGCGGCGAAGTTCCTGTGCTCTTCATCAACACCAATCTCGTGAAGGATTCCTTGAACAACATGCTCGACCGGATCGAGCCGGGCAACGGCATCCTGTTCCCCGATTGGTTGGACGACAACTTCTTCATCGAACTGACGGTCGAGGTCCGCGACCCCCAGAAGGGGTGGCTCAATCCCAAGGGTTTCCGGAACGAGAGTTGGGACCTTCTGGCGTACTGTCTGGCAGCACAGTTGACGCCAACCATCAACATCGAGCATATTAACTGGCAAGACCCTCCCCTGTGGGCAGAGGATTGGGATATGAATGATCTGGTATTTGACCCAGAAGTAGAAGATAAGCCCTATAGCACAGAGCGCAAAGACAGGCGTTCACTCAAGGACCTAGCGTCCAATCTTGCATGAGGTGAAACATGGCGACCCTGACGACCGAACAAAGAACTCTCTACACCCAGCAGCTTTCGGAAGCGCAGGCTGCGCTGCACAGCCTCATGATCGGAGGTCAGGCTCGGACCTTCGTTGACCAGAATGGCGAACGGGTCGAGTTCACCGCAGCGAACGCCAACAGGCTTCGGGCGTATATCCAAGAACTGAAGCTGACGCTGGGCGTAACGACCGTGCTCGGCCCAATGAGAGTGAACATGATCTAATGGGCATCCAAGTATTGAACGCTGAACAAGCGGAAATCGCACGCACGCTGGACGAACTGGTCGGGGGCAACGCCAAGGAGATGGCGTTCTCCGGTGCCTATGACGGCGCGGCTCAGTTCGACAAACAAATCAACACATGGTCGCCCCCGCTGCAATCAGCCGACGCGGCGATCCTCCCCGAGAAGGCGATGCTCGACGCTCGGTCGCGCGATCTCGGTCGTAACGACGCCTATGTGGCTGGCGGGGAGCAACTGCACAAAGACGCCATTGTCGGCCATATGTACGTGCTCAACGCGAAGCCCAACGTCCGCGTCCTTGGTTGGGCGGACGATAAGGCAGAAAAGTTCCAAGAAGAGGTCGAGAGCAAGTTCCAAGTCTGGGCAGAGAGTCCCCACAATTGGGTAGACGCTCGGCGCAAGTCTGACCTGACCTCCTTGATCCGGTTGGCTGTGGGCGTCTTTGTTTACGGCGGCGAAGTGCTGGCGACGGCTGAGTGGATCAGCACCAAGCGGCGGGAGTTCAAGACAGCGATCCAGATGATCGACCCCGACCGTCTGATCACCCCCTTCCAAGAGATGCACAACCCCAACGTCAAGGGCGGCATCCGGTTTGACAGCTACGGTGGTCCGGTCTCCGCGTTCATCCGCACGCACCACCCCCACGACTACATGCCGAACTTGGTGATGCCCGACTTCCTCGATTACAAGGAGGTGGGCTTCCAGAAGCCTTGGGGTCGTCAGCAGGTCATCCACATCCTCAACGAGAAGCGTGTGGACCAGAGCCGTGCGGTATCTGACATCTCCACCAGCTTGCGCGAATTGGCGATCACCAAGAAGTTCCGCGATGTCACGTTGCAGAACGCGGTCGTGAACGCGACCTACGCAGCCAGCATCGAGAGCGAACTGCCGCCCGAAGTCGTCTACGCTCAGATGGGCGCAGGCGATACGGCATCCGCGATCACAGACTACGCCACGGACTACCTGTCCGCGATCTCGGACTATACCGGATCGTCCAAGAACATGCAGATTGACGGCGTGCGGGTGCCACACCTGTTCCCCGGCACGAAGCTGAACCTGACTCCTGCGGGCACCCCCGGTGGCGTTGGTCAGGACTTCGAGACCTCGTTGCTGCGGTACATCGCCGTTGCGCTCAACGTGTCCTACGAGGAACTGAGCCGCGACTATTCCAAGACGAACTATTCGTCTGCTCGGGCGGCGATGGCGCAGACCCACCGCTTCATGCAGACGCGGAAGAAAGAGGTCGCTGATCGGTTTGCCAATATCGTCTACCGCCTGTGGCTCGAAGAGGCGATCAACCAAGATCAGATCGAGTCCTTCCGTGCCAGCGAAGCAGGGCTGCTCTACACCAATGGCCACCAGAACCTCATGTTCGATGCGCTGACACAGGCGGATTGGATCGGGGCATCACGCGGTCAGATTGACGAACTGAAGGAGACGCAGGCTGCGGTCCTTCGGATCAAGTACGGCCTGTCCACACACGAGGACGAATTGAGCCGACTTGGCAAAGATTGGCGCAAGGTCTATGCTCAGCTTGAGCGAGAGGCGGCATCGCGTGAAGAACGCGGGATCGAACTCTACGAGGACAACAGCGTGAACGCGGCGTCCGGTACGACACGGGAAGCCGACAGTGGCGACAAGGATGAAGCAAATGCAGACGAGGAATGAAGGCGGTCTCCTAATGGCCCGTTTGGTCCAGAACCCCATGCTCTTGCAGCCGGGTTCCGAAGACCTCTTTGCCAGCAGCATCATTGAGATGCAGATGCACGAGAAGTTCTCCGACGCCATGGCAATCTCGGAGAACATGCTGGCCGACGACTTCTGGGATGATGATGACGAGTTCATGGCGTGGCTCCGTCCGTACAACGTGCAGGCGGGCACCCTGATAATCCCGGTCAAAGGCGTCCTCATGAACAAGCTGAGCGTCAAGTTCGGTTCCATGGCGACAGGCTACCAGTACATCGAGAAGGCCGTCGAGCGCGGCATGGAAGACCCCGAGGTCGAAGCCATTGTGTTCGACCACGACAGCCCCGGTGGCGAGGTCGCGGGAAACTTCGAACTGGTCGAGAAGATCGCCGGGATGCGTGGGCAGAAGCCCATGCGGGCCGTGGCGAACGACCACTCATATTCTGCTTCGTACAGTCTTGCGACCGCAGCCGACAGCATCACCCTCGCCCGGTCTGGCGGTGTAGGCTCAGTCGGGATCGTGACCATGCACATGGACATGACCGAGCGCATGAATAAGATGGGCGTCAAGGTCACGTTCATCTACGCCGGAAAGCACAAGGTTGACGGCAACCCCTATGAAGCATTGCCTGAAGCGACCAAAGATCGTATTCAGGGGAAGATCGACCGTACTTACGGCGAGTTTGTCGCTCTGGTGGCAAGCAACCGAGGAATGGAAGAGCAGGCGGTTCGGGACACTGAGGCGCTGACCTACGACGCATCGAACGCTGTGGAGATTGGCTTCGCAGATCGTGTCGGTACGATGAACGATGAACTGGCCGAACTTCAGATGGCCGCAACGGAAATGGAGCAAATCATGGCTACCACTACACCCAAGACCCCGGCTGCCTCTGAAGGTAGCTTCACACAGGCCGATATGGACGCAGCAGCAGCAGCGGCTCGTACCGAAGGCGAAACAGCAGGCGCAGTAGCAGAGCGCACACGTACCTCTGCGATCATGGACAGCGAAGAGGCAAAAGACCGCCCTACCGCAGCCCGCGCCCTCGCAGACACAGGCATGGCTGCTGACGCCGCCGTTGTCGCTCTCGGCAAGATGCCGAAAGAGTCTGCACCCGCAGCCGCAGCACCAGAGGCCGCTCCCGCAGCCACAACCCCTGCTCCTGCCCCGACCCCTTTCGCTGCTAATATGGATGGCCCTGAGATCGGTGCCGAAGTACAGGGTGGCGATCCCAAGGCGAAGGGCACCACGTCCGACGACCTTCTTGGGTCTTTCGCCATGTTGACGGGCCGCGACATGCGCCCCGGTAAAGCCAACTAAGCCGGATAACGGCACAACCACTCAATAGCAGGAGATCAAAACATGGCTGTTGACAATAAAGTACCTTACTCCGAACCCGGCATTGCAGGCTTCGAGAAGGAATCATGGGGCAACAAGCAGAACTGGCAGTACGGCGATACGCCCGCGCTGACCACTCAGGTTGTCCAGTTCACCGCGTCCGGTGCGGACCTTGAAATCGGCTTCCTCGACGTGCTTAACGGCGCTGGGGCACTGGCTGATTACAATGCCACCCCGGATGCAGGCACGGCGGATTATATCGCAGCCATGCCGATCACCATCGCCGATGGCGAGACGGCCTCTGTGTCTGTCTACGTGATGGGTCACTTCGAGATGGAAGCCCTGACTTGGGACGCCACCTACGATACCGACGCGAAAAAAGCTGCTGCCTTCCAAGGCTCAGTGTCGCCGACGATCTTCGTCTCTAAGGGTAATTTCGACTCGGATGCGATCTACCCGTAAGTCGGGATTGATCACACCAGTTTGACAGGCAAGAAAGGTTAATCAGCATGTCACTTGCAAATAACATCTACGACACATCAACCCTGCTGGGCACGATGCGTCACATGGAAGCCCCTTCCAACTACTGGCTGGGTTTGTGCTTCGGCCAGACCATCCAGTTCGACACCGAAGAGATTGACTTCTCCAAGCTGCAAGAGAACCGCAAAATTGCGCCTCTCGTAGTCCCTACCGCTCAGGGCGTGCCGATCTACTCCGCAGCCGAAGAGCGCGGCTCAGTGAAGCCTGCATACGTCAAGCCCAAGGATTCCGTGAGCGCAAGCCGTGTAATCCGCCGGGCCGCAGGCTTTGGTGAACTGAACTCGTCTGCTCCGATGTCCCCGGCTCAGCGGTATCAGGCAATCGTTGCCGACATTCTTCGTCAGCACCGTGAAGCCATCGAACGTCGCTGGGAATGGATGGCCGCTGAAGCCGTTCTGAACGGTTCTGTGACCCTTGAGGATGACAACTATCCGAAGAAGGTCGTAGACTTCCAGCGTGCCGCAGGCCACACCGTTACGCTTTCTGGCGGCACACTTTGGGGCGCTGCTGGCGTATCCATCTTGGGCAATCTGGAAACGTGGAAGAAAACCATGCGTCGGGCCAAGCACGGCGGCGTAGCCAACCGTTTGACGGTAGGCGTCGATGCTTGGGAAGTGATGCGGGCAGACACAGAAATCCGCGACCTGATCAAGACTGATTACCGCCCCGCGCAGCAGGGTGGTCTCGATCTGAACTTCGGCGTCATGGATGGTCTGGATGTCGAGTATGTCGGCAAGCTGAATGGTACGACAGAAGTCTATGTCTACTCGGACTATTACGAGTTGGCTGACGGCACTGTCACAGACTTCATGAACCCGAAGGACATCGTTCTGACCTCTCCGAGCGTCAGCGGCATCCGTTGCTTCGGCGCAATTCAGGACGTGTCGGCAGGCTTCCAGCCTCTCGCCATCTTCCCGAAGATGTGGAATCAGGAAGACCCTTCAGCGACGTTCGTGATGTCACAGTCCGCTCCGCTCATGGTTCCTCTGAACCCGAACGCGACGTTCCGTGCTCGCGTCGTAGCGTAACCAATCGGGGCGGCTTCGGCTGCCCCGACACCCAACCATACAACAGCTATCTAGGGAGACTATTCAATGGCTGCTTCAAAAACGTACCGTGCGATCACAGAGGTCCACATCACAGACGTTCCCGGCAAGGCTGGCGACAAAGCCAAAGGCATCGCGCCCACGCCCCCGAAGGTCGTTATCATTCCGGCCAAACGCCGCTTTGAGATCGACCCGGACAGCGACACTTGCAAGGAACTGCTCGACAAGGGCGCAATCGAACTGTGCAAAGACTCTGACAGAGAACATGATCCTGTCAAAGTCGGCTCGGCCAAAAAAGCCCCTGCCAAAAAAGCCCCTGCCAAGAAAGCCCCTGCCAAGAAAGATGCTGGCGAAGGCGACGGCGAAGGCAACGGCGAAGGCAACGGCGAAGGCGACGGCGAGGACATGCTGTAATCATGTCACTGGCTGAAATCAAAGCCAAAGCGAGGCAGGCACTCCATGAGTTCATGGCACGGCCTGCCTCGTTCTACGACCGCTCGGGCACGCTGCTGCCCGACCCCATTACTGCGCGCCGCCATGACGAAGCCAAGATGGCTGGCGATCTGGCAGGCACCAACCTTTCGTATGCAGAGACTCACGAACGCCCTACCGAGGTGGTTCTCTGGAACGCAGAACTGACATCGACCTCAATCCGCCGGGGGTGCTTGATCATCTTCGAAGCGGACGAAGGTTTCTTCGTTGAGACAGTAAAGCCACGGGACGGTCTGACGACCACTGTGGAAGTCTCCGAGATGTCCACCGCAGACTTGTTGGGCAAGACCCTGCCTGACGGCTCCGTGATAGGCGCATGACGCCATGGCAGAGAGTTTTGCGGTATTCGTGAACGGCCTCACCGAGGTAGACTTCACCAAGGACGCGGCAGGCAACATCAAACGCGCTGCATCGAAAGCCATCAACACCATCACGCGGAACAAGCGCACACGGGCAGCTAAGCTGATCCGAGACGAAGTGAACCTGCCCGCATCCTATGTTGCCCCCGGCGGTAAGGGCCTGTGGGTCTCACAGATGGCGTCTCCGGGCAACCTTCAGGGTAAGATCACAGCACGCGGTAGGGCCACCAGCCTCGCTCGGTTCGTGACCAGCAACGCACGGGAAGGCAAGCCCGGCGTGGTCGTGGAAGTCGCCCCCGGCAAAGCCCGCTTTATGAAGAGAGCCTTCATGATCCGGCTGCCCGGCCAAGCAGGCTCCACCGATCTGGGCCGCGCCAACATGGGTCTAGCGATCAGGCTCCGGCCCGGCGAGAGACTCGCGAATAAGACATCCGCCCGGCGAGTAGCAAAGGGCCTATATGTTCTCTACGGACCCTCGGTCGATCAGGTCTTCAGGGCGATCAGCGGCGACGGCGTTGCCAACGACCTCATTCCTGAGATAGAAAGAGACTTATCTGAAGAGTTCCTGAGATTGTTGGAGTTGTAGAATGGCCACCATTACAAGCCCGCTCCGGTTGGAGATCATGAAGCGCATGTGTGAGACCCTGCGGGGGATTACTCCGGCAGAAGGTTACGTCATGGACTTCTCCGGTGCGGAAGGCTCCGAGGACAACCGGGTTTTTCGTGGACGTGCCGTATTCGGCGAGGGTGATCCTATCCCTATGCTCTCCGTTCTCGAAAGCCCCATCCCTCTCGATCAAATACCCCCACCTGAAGGCTCCGGTTACAGCTACGGTGGGTGGGAGTTAATGGTTCAGGGCTTTGTCGATGACGACAAGCAGAACCCAACCGATCCGGCGCACGTCGCCTTGGCAGATGTTAAGAAGTGTCTGGCCTTGGAAAGCAAGAAGGTCCTAGCGACTAAGCAAGAGGACGGCCCGTTCGGCCTCTTGAACCAAGTCACACGGGTCGCAATCGGAACAGGGGTCGTGCGGCCCCCCGATGAAATCTCAGCCAAGGCATATTTTTGGCTACTAATTGTTCTCGATATAGTCGAGGATGTCACAGACCAGTACACGGTCTAACCAAGCAGGAAAGGTCATCATCATGGCTAACAATTATACCCTCGGGCGTGGTCAGGTTCACTTCGCTCGCTTCAAGACCGGGACGCAGACGCCGGATGGCTTCTTCTACATCGGTAACACCCCTGAGTTCTCGCTGACCATTGAGTCCGAAACTCTGGATCACTATTCCTCTGACGAAGGCATCCGTGAAAAAGATGACTCCGTACCTCTGGAAGTCAACCGTACCGGGTCGCTGACCACGGACAACATCGACCCGAAGAACGTCGCGCTGTTCTTCTTCGGTTCTGACAGCGTTGTCACGCAGGCATCCGTTGCCAGTGCAGTCGAGACGCTGACGGCCATTAAGAACGGTCACAGCTACAAGCTGGGCATCACGTCATCCAATCCGGCTGGCTACTTCGGCATCGACGCTTCTGGCTTCTCTGTTGAGACGGACGGTGCGGTCGCACTGGTCGAGGATACGGACTACACGGTCGATCTCTTGAACGGTATCATCACCTTCCTTGAGGCATCCATCGTGGCTGTTGACGATGCGAACATCGAAGTCACCTACGCTGTTGCTGGTTCCAGCCGCGACCGTGTGATCTCAGGCTCCGAGCCTGTTGAGGGTGCGATGATGTACGTCACCAAGAACCCCAAGGGGGCCGATGCGGTATTCTTCATGCCTTACGTGAAGATCACACCCAATGGGGACTATGCCTTGAAAGGCGACGAGTGGCAGCAGATTCCGCTGGCTCTCGAAATCCTGAAACCCACGGTTGGCGAAGCGATCTACCGCGACGGCACACCGACACTCAGCTAAGGAAAAAAGAGTATGGGACTGCGCGACATTACAATCCACTCGACCACAATCAAGTACCGCGAACAGGACATCACTGTTCGCGGTATCTCAGGCTCCGACCTCATGATTGCCGCACAAGACTATGGGCCTGAGATGGCTCTGATCTTCGGCAAGGTCACGGACGGCACGTTCGAAGGAGACACCAAGAAAGCGATCATGACCTTCGTGTCTGACTTGCCCGAGGTGGTGGCAGCAGCCATCGCTCTGGCCTCAGACGAGTATGATCCCGAGATGGTGGCTCTGGCTGCCAAGCTGCCGACCCCTGTCCAGATCGAGTTGATCGAAGCGATCTTCCACGAGACCTTCTATTCGGAGGCGGAAGTAAAAAAGTTGATCGAATCCCTGAGACGAATGATAACGGCGGTATCTGGGGTTCTGACGGAGGTAGCGCCGTTGAGTTCAATGAATGGTACTGGGGAATCCGAAGGCAGGCGAGTCTCTTAATAGAGGCTGGCCACCCCCAAGCAATGTCCTACCCCTTGGGCCGTCTCGGAGACGAGGCGGCTCTTGTCGAAGAAAGACAGAACAACAAAATCATAACCGAGAGCCAGCTTATTCGACTTGCCGTACACTCCCTACTTTCGAAGCCCGCACGGGGGGAGTTTTCAAAGATGACAAAACAGCTTAACGTGCAGGTCACACCCCGGAAGGGTCTATTCGGCAAGGAACAGTAAATGGCTCGCAGGAATGTCGATCTAGTAATCAGCGCGAAGGACGAGGCAAAGAAGGTCCTCGACCAGATCACAGCCGCGCTCGATGACTTCACCAACGCCTCCAAGGGCGTGGATGGCAGCGCCAACAAGACTGAATCCTCCCTAGGTCAGCTTGGCGCTGCCATTTCCAATCTTCAGAAGAACCTCGGTGGCCTCGACATCGCCGGGAAGTTGGAAAAAGAACTCCGCTCAGCCGAAGGCGAACTGACCCGCTTGGAGAAGGCCCTCGACGGCACCAAGCAGGATGCAGCCGCGCTAGAAGCACAGCTTGCAGAGACGGGTGCCGCAGTCCAGAAGTTCGGTTCCAAGCAGGCCGGGGCCACCAAGGCTCTTGAGAACCAACGCTCCGCGATCAAGCAGACCAAGCAAGACCAGAAAGAACTGGCAGCCTCGTACAATCAGGCGTCCGCTGCTCAGGACAAGTTCGCTGCCCGGCAGGCAAAGCTGCCCGGATTGATCGAACGCCAGAGCGCAGCCCTCGATAAGGCTAAGGCCAAGTATGCCGATCTGGCTGACCGCATCTCCGCGACAGCAGCCCCCAGCCGCACGCTTCAGACATCCTTTGACGCGGCGGCTGCTTCAGTTGATCGGCAGTCAGGCAAGCTGAACAAGCTGACCACGGAATACGGCGAGATCGGCGGTCAGGTACGGGCAGCAGGCTCGGCCATGGCGATCTTCGCAGGACAGTCCGAGAGGGCTGCGGGCACCGTTGCCCGGCAGGAGAAGGTGCTCGGCCAGATCAAAGACAACCTGACCGCTGTGTCAGCGCAGTCAGCCGCTCTGGGCCGGGAACAAGGCAAGCTGCAAAGCAAGGTCGCTGGTGCCACCAAGACGATCCAATCACAGCAGCAGGCGATTGATAAAGCCGAAGACAACTATGTCGAACTGGCACAGGCAGCAGGCAAGGCCGACGCGGCCCTCGGGTCTCTGTCCGGCCAGTCTTTCGGCAAGCTGACATCCGCGCTCCAAGATCAGAAGCGCAGCACCTTGGAAGCCAAGCGTGAGTACATCAACCTGAGCAAGGAAGCCACGACGCTGGCAACCGCCATCGGCAAGGTTGGCGTCCCCACTCGGGAGATGGCCGAAGCGTTCGCTCGGACCAAGACGGCAGGGGCTTCAGCGAAGCAGGAGTATATCCAGCAGCGGGAGGCTCTGGAACTCATGGGCCGCGCCTACCGTGACACGGGCCAAGACATCGAAAGCATCAATGGGACTCAGGCCCGCTTCCAAGCGATCCTGACCCGGACGACAGCAGCCCTCGGGCGCAACGCCCAAGAGGCTCGTGAGAACCAAGCGGCCTTGAGCCGCATCTACACCGAGTCCACCAAAGCTGCCGGGGCGATGACACGGTACGAGAGCGCGGCAGGCCGGGCAGCAGCGGCCAACGACAAGGGGGCTGCATCTGGTGGCCGTCTGGCCGACGCCTATCGGCAGTTCTATGGCGACAACCGCAAGTCCCTCGGTCTGCTTCAGCGTATCCGTGGCGAGGTTCTGTCCCTCGTGGCTGCCTATGGTGGCCTGTTTGCGGTCATCCAGACCCTCAAGGGCACTGTGGACGCCTACCAGCAGCTTGAGGCTGCTCAGGCCCGTCTGACGGTCGCCACGGGCGGCGACACGGCTCTTGCTGCACAGGAACTCGACTTCCTGCGGCGCTCGGCTGATCGGCTTGGCATCCAGTTCGGTGTGCTGGCGACAGAGTATTCGAAGTTCTCCATCGCCACGCAGAACACGCGCCTCGAAGGTGAGGCCACGCGCAAGATTTTCACAGCCGTTGCTGAGTCCGCTCGGGTCAACAAAAACTCCACCGAAGAGATGGCTGGAGTCTTCACCGCCCTGACACAAATTGTGTCAAAAGGCGCGGTCCAGATGGAAGAACTTCGTCAGCAGTTGGGCGATAGGCTCCCCGGCGCGATCCGACTCATGGCCGATGGTCTGGGTGTTGGTACAGCCGAACTGATCAAGATGATGGAGCAGGGAGAAGTCACCTCTGACGCTCTGCTGCCGTTTGCTGAAGAACTTCAGAAGCGGTTCGGCCCCGGTCTGGCTGACGCCTTGTCGTCCACATCCGCGTCTTTGGGTAAACTGTCCAACGAAGCGTTTGAAGCCCTGCTCCGGTTTGGCGAAGCTGGGTTCCTCGACGCCTTCACCGACATGGTAGACACGCTGGTCGTGACCTTGAAGTCTGCGGACTTCCAAGACTTCGCGGCTCGGGTATCTTCGGCACTGGCCGGGGTGGTGCGGACAGTCTCTTTTGCCATCGAGAACTTCCAGTTCTTCTTCACGGTTCTTGCAGGTTTTGCCGGGTTGAAATTCACTCCGATAGTCATTGCTATTGCTAACGGGATGCGCGACGTGGGTCGGGCTTCGATAGACGCTGCGAAGGGCGTGTCGCTCACAGGCAACGCTGCCGCTGGGGCTTCCGGGAAGATGACAATCCTCGCGGGTGCCGTGAACAGAGTGCGTGTGGCCTTGCTGACCCTCTTGTCCACCACGGGCCTCGGCCTGTTGGTCGCAGCCATCGGCGCGGGTATCGCGCTCTGGGCCACCTCGGGCACCAGCGCCACGGAAGCCATGATCGAGCACGAGCGTATCGTTGATCAGGTCAAGAACACCTATGACGCGGCGGGCCGGAACGTCGAGAAGTTCGGCGAGAAGATCATCAAGAGCCTTAAACTCACGGATGTCCGTCGCAACCTGCGCGAACTGGAAGACAGTTTCAAGGATGCAGTAAAGACATTCAACGACATTGAAGACGGTCAGGGCGGCGTCAGCATATTCGCAAAGCTGGGGCTGGGTTCAGGGGCTTCTAAGGAGTTCGTTGCAGAGATCGACAAGATCGTAGGGGCCGTCAACCGTGGCGAACTTGAGATGTCCGATCTGGCGGACGCGATTGACGACACCGCAGAGAAGTTCAACGATGGAAACGAAGCCAACCGCAGGTACGCGGAAGGGCTTCTCACGGCTGCCAAGGACATCGAAAACAAAGCCGCTGCTGTACGTAGGCTGAACCTTATCATCCAAGCAATGACAGGCTCGGTCGAAGAGCAAGAAGCAGCTTTGGCAGAACTGAACGGCACGCTCAAGGAGTCGGCAGCAGGGATGGAGACAGCCTCCGAAACGGCTGCTAAGTTCGATGCGGCTTTGAAAGAGATTCAGTCTTCGATCCCCGGTATCGGACGTGAACTGGATTACCTCGAAGAATCCAAAGCCCTCGAAAACATGCTGGCAACGGCCATTGATCTGGCGACCAATATGACCGATGTCGAGAAGGCTATGAAGGCCGCAGCCGGGGCGCAGACCGCTCTGGACAACGATTTTGTTGGTGGCTCCCTCGTTGACCGGATCATCGGTGTTGAATCTGGTGGCGATCCCAACGCCAAGAACCCGAAATCATCCGCGACAGGTCTCGGACAGTTCATCGAGTCCACATGGCTGCGGATGTTCAAGCAGTATTTCCCCGGTGCCGCCACGGGCATGTCGAACGCGGCGATCCTCGAACTCCGTAAGGATGCTGGGATCAGCCGTCAGATGGTCCAGTTTTACCTGCAAGAGAACGCAAAGCATCTCCGCTCCGCAGGGGTGGCGATCAACGATGCGAACCTGTACCTCTCGCACTTCCTTGGGCCGGGAGGCGCAGCCAGCCTGATCGGCTCAGCCCCCGGAACCCCGACTTCCCAGAGCCTAGGCGCAGGCCAGATCAATGCGAACCGCTCGATCCTCGAAGGTAAGACACGGGAAGAAGTGATCGCTTGGGCGCAGCGCAAGGTCGGCATCTCCGAGACGGAACTCAGCGTGCAAGAGTCCGTGGTCGACGCTCGCCAGAAACAGATCGAAGCGACCAAGAAGGCCGCAGAAGAAGCAGCCAAGCTGGCAGCTACGGAGCAGGCAGCCACGGACGGACGGCTCGCGGACGGCACTTTCGCTTTGTCCCAGCAGGAGTTGATCAACCAAGGCAAGGAGCGGCAGGCCGCTATCGAAGAGGCTATCCGGGCGGCTAAGGAAGCGGACCCGAATATCTCGACCGCAGAACTGGAACAGATTAAGCAGCAGACGGCAGCTTTGTTTGACCTTGAGAAGGCGAAAGAGAACTCAGTCACAGCGAGCGAAGCTGCTAAGAAATCAGAGGAAGAGGTCAACAACCTCTTGAGCCAACGGGCTGCTCTGGTGCAGCAGATTGAACTCGCCAAGGGCCAAGGCGATCTCGAACAGGAAGAGAACCTGAAGCTGAAGATCGGCGAGATCAATGCCGAACTGTTGGCCGCTATCGAGAACTCCCAGAAACTCTGGTCTGCTGTTGGTGGCTCCGAGGCTGACGCGGCGATCCAGAAGTTGCAAACAGCCAAGCTGGAAACGCAGAACTTCGGCACCGAGGCCAAGAACGCTTACCTGCAATGGGATCGTGTGGGAGACCTGTTCCTCAACGGTCTGGCGTCCGCGTTCGACACGTTCGCTCAGTCTGTGGCTGAAGGTCAGTCCGTGGGTGAAGCAGCCCGTGACGCCTTCCTCAAGTTTGCCTCCGACTTCCTGATCCAGATCGCTCAGATGATCATCAAGCAGGCGATCTTCAACGCTCTCCGGGCAGCCTTCGGAGGTACCAGCTTTGGTTCCCTGATCGGCATCGGTACGGCGCACACGGGCGGCTTGATCGGCAGCAGCAGGGCAGGCTCCGGCAACAGCACACGGCAGGTCAGCCCCGCTATGTTCGCAGGCGCGGCACGCTACCACCAAGGCGGCATGATCGGCCTGCGCCCCGGCGAGGTGCCAATCATTGCGGAGCAAGGCGAAGAGATGCTGACACGGGATGACCCGCGCCACATGCTCAACGGTGGGGGTGCTGCGGCACCAGCGCAGCCCAAGGGCGGCACTACCATCATCAACACGTTCGACCCCGAGGAAGTGCTCAGCCGTGCGCTCTCGTCCCCCATGGGACAAGAGGTTCTGGTCAACACGATCCGAGGCTCACGGACTGAGATCAAGGCGGCTCTGGGTTAATGCTGACACGCAACGCGCCGATCTTCTCCCCTCGGGCCAACTGGAACAATCCGGTTGTGTCCGAGTACAGCTTCAAGACAAGCATCATCGAGTCCCGCGACGGCCACGAGCAGCGAGAGGCTATGCGCCAGACCGCACGGCAGGCCACCACCATGGCGACTCTCATGACGCGGGATCACATCACACGGCTCCGGGCTGACTTGACCTCTGGGCACGGCGCAGAGATCGCCTGCCGGGCTGAGTGGCTCGGCACCCAGACCTCGGTCGCTGCGGCCTCCGGCAACACGCTCACGTTCGAGGCGACACCCGATTGGATGGTGGAAGGCGGGATCATCATCGCCACCACGGCCACGCATGAAGACCTGCTGACGATCTCGGCCACTACGGCCACGACAGCCACGGTCGAAGAGGCTATATCTACCGCGTACCCAGCAGGCACCGTGATCCACAAGGCCCTCCCCGTGAGGTTCCCCGAGACGTTCACGGTGAGCGCGTCTACCGAGACTATCTGGACAGCCAACAACCGCTTCGAGGTGATCCCCGGTCGGCAGGTCGAGACGTTCGACGCCACCCCCGGCGAGACGTTCGAGGGGCGCGAACTGTTCATGCGGAAGCCCAACTGGCGCAGTCAGCCGGAGATCAACTTCATGCAGAACCGCGACAAGCTGGATGTGGGCATCGGGCGGGACTTCATCCTGCCTTACGGTCTGGCTCCGCACTACATGGCGCAGTATCTCTTCAGCGGTCTCCGGCCTACCGAGGCCCACGCCATCATCGACTTCTTCCTGCGCATGAGGGGCCGTCGCAACGGCTTCTGGTCCCCCATCTGGTCACGGGAGTTCACGCCATCGGAGACCACCATCGCTGGGGCCAATACGTTCCGAGTGGATGGGTCTGACTTCCGCACGGTCTATGGGGGCAGTCCGGTCTACGTGGCCATGGTCGCGGTCTGGGATGACGGCACGCACCAAGCCAATAGGCTGACGGCTATCGGAGGCACCACGGACTCAGACCTCACCTTCACGGACGCTTGGATTAACCCGGTGACAGAGGCGACCAAGATTTATTGGCTCCCCTATTGCCGCTTCAACGCAGACACCATAGAGGCCCAATGGTTGACAATGGCAGCCTGCGAGATCACCATGGCCATCAAGACCATTTACGCACCAGAACCGGAAGTCTAATATGTCGATCAACGACTATGAAACCAGTGTGGACCGGGGGCAGCCCATTGAACTGTACCTGTTCCAGTACGGCGACAACGCTGGCCGGATCGTGTCTTACACCAATGCAGAACAGTCTTTCGGGTACGATGGGGTCATCTATGAACCTATCGCCATTGAACGCGACAACGTGAAGACCGAAGGGCGCGGGGAAGGTCTGGATATGTCGGTCAAGGTTCCGTTGAACTGCGAGATCGCCGAACTGTTCCGCATCTTTCCTCCCGGTCGAGTGGTCACGTTGATCATCCGGCAGGGGCACCTCCCCAACCCCGACGATCCGGTAGGCTTCGAGACAGGCTCTATGTTTCCCGTGGTCTGGACAGGCTCCGTATTGGAGAGCCGCAGGAACGGCCCATCTTCGATCCTGACATGCAACAACGCACAAGCAGGCATGAAGCGCGTAGGTCTGCGTCAGCACTTCCAGTGGCCGTGCCCTCTGGCTCTCTATGGCACGCGCTGTGGGGCCGACAAGGCTGCCGCTGAGTCCTCGGCCACTGCGACCGCAGTAGGCAACGTGGTGACGCTCTCCGCAGGCTGGAACGGGTCCAACGATACGGCCAACTACATTGGTGGCTTGATCGAGTGGGACTCGGTCAACGGCAGAGAGTATCGGACGATACATACCATCGTCTCGGACACTGTGGTCACGACCAACGCTGCGCTGCACGACTTCACGGACGGTGGGGCTGTGGATGTGTATCTGGGTTGCCCCCATAACCTTGCAGGCTGCCGGGATGTCCACAACAATGCGGTAAACTACGGCGGACACCATTTGATTCCACTGGTCAATCCAGTAGGGAAGAACAACCACACATAAGGACGCACCATGCCTATTCCATTCCTCCTTCAACTCGTGATCGGCGTTGGCCTGAGCATTGTGGGCTATATGCTCATGCCCAAGCCGAAGCAGCAGAAGCCCGAGGCGATGCAGGAACAGGAAGACCCTACGGCAGAAGCGGGCAAACCTATCCCTGTGGTGTTCGGCAGCATCACACTAGAAAGCCCCAACCTGATCGGCTTCTTCGACAAGGAGATGATCGAACGGACGGTGAGAACTGGTGGTAAGAAATGACCGACAAACTGACAATCCAAGACTGCCGGGACGCGGGGTTCTGCATCCACCCCGGCGTCAAGAAAGCGTGCGAGACTTACAACATCAACTTCCGTTTGTTGGTCAAAGTTGGTATCCCTCTCTCTGAAGTAGAGAACCTGCCAGACGCCAATGTAATGCGCGCCGTTGGTATCGCCAGAAAGAGGATCGAACGAGATGGGAAGTAAGAGCCAGAAGCAAAAGGTCTATGACTTCCTCATGTCCTTGGACTACGGCCTCTGCCACGGCCCCATTGACCACCTCAACATGGTCTGGATCAAAGACAAGCCGATTCTCTGTGACCGCGTGGACCGCCGCAAAGACATCGAAATTTGGCTGCCTGAATTGTTCGGTGGAGACACTGCTGAAGGTGGCGTGGGCGGCACGCTCGAAGTCTACATGGGGACGGACGATCAGTTTTCCTCTTCCGAGTTGTCCTCCCGTGACGGTCGCACCGTCTTGGAGATGCCGGGCTACCGGGGCCTGAGCCACTTGTTCTTCCGAGGCTTTCGGACTCAAGAAGCATCGCAAACGGTTGACGACCAGTACGGTGACGGGTTGAACCTCTTTTTCACCCTTCTAAAAGCCATCATCACGGGCAACTTGGACGGTCTGAAGACCTCCAACACGCTCGGATGGAAGTGGGGGTCTAACAACCCTTATATGCCGTCCCTGAAGGCTAACGTGACTCGGCTGCCGACTATGCCGAACCCGGCCTACAAAGCCATCTGGCCCCTCGGGTCAGAGTTCGGAACGGTAGGAGATGCGGTAAAGGACCTGACCCCTCAGTCGCTCAGTATCATCCGAGACGACAACGGGCCGGGGGTTGACCTGACCACGCCGGGCACCATCATCGACATGATCGAACAGGGGGCAACCCAAGAACAGATCGACGCGGGAGAGGTTCTGCTGCGGGTCAATTGGGACGTGCGTTTGCGGTCATGGACCTCGGGCGTCACGGCCTTGGCAGAGACGCAGATTAGGTTCTATGCGGATGTCCCTACGGTATGGGACCAGACGGCAGGGGAGACGGCCCCTGTGATCGGAGAAGAGGCGCTGGCGTATACGAGCCAGACCTTCGCTTTGGACGAGGTTGTGACCGCAGGGTTCTCGGGGGCTGTGTCCAACACGGTCAGCAGCATCACGGCACCCGTGGGCACTCGGTACATCCAGATTATGACCAGCTACAACGCGGTCGATACCTACCGTGTCAATTCGGTCGGTGAGTTCATCCTCGCTATCGACCAAACTTTCACAGGGATAGACGATGCGACCCCGGTGACGACCCCTTCGGCTGACGAGTACCGGACGATCTATGCGGCGGGCATAGACAATCCGCAAGTTCCTCCTTTCCGGCTCGGTACGGTCGTAGACCTTCTCGGCATCGGTCTGACCGAAGAGCAGATTGACGGGGGTCTGGCCCGGTGGGCGGCACTGAACATCTTGAGCGATGACACCCAACGTATCGCTGCTTTGGAGAACGACATTCCGGTCGAGACATTCCTCTTCGGGTACTACCACGCGGTCGAGCCAGTAAATTACTATGACGCTCAGGTCACAGGAACCCCCGAGGATACCTTCGGCCCTGTGCCCGTAGAGTTCGACATCGGGAGCAGCATCGGTACGATTGAAACCACATCGACTCTGATCAAACCCGGTACGCGGTTCCTGCAAGTCCAAGGTGGGTATGTCGGTCGCGTTGGGCTTTCCGTTACGTTCCAGTTCTCTGGCCTTAAAATTCTTGTGGCTGACGGAGAAACCTACGACCCCGTATGGTGTACGCCCGATCAGGAACTCGGCCCGCTCCCCGACGCGAACGCGGCCAACATCATCTACGAGGCGATGACCAACAAAGATTGGGGGAAGGGTGAGTCCCCGAGCCTGATCGACCTACCATCTCTCGAAGCGTGCGCCGAAGTCATCTTCAACGAGCGCATGGGTATCTCCATCGGCTGGTTTAATCAGGCGACCATCGAAGACTTCATCGGCGAGATTCTGGATCACGTTCAGGCGTTCTTCTTCCAAGACCCCGAGACAGGTCTGTGGACCATGAAGCTGTTGCGTGATGACTATGATCTGAACGATGCCTTCGTGTTGGACGAGACGAACTGCAAGGCCACCAACCGTAAGCGTAGGCTCTGGGGCGAGACGATCAACGAGATCGTGGTCAGCTACACGGACCCTCGCACAGAGAAGTCAGCCACGGTATCAGCCCACAACAACGCCAACATCCAAATTCAAGGGGGTATCTCTTCCGAAACCCGCGACTACCACGGCTTCCGCAACCCTAACATCGCGCAGTATGTGGCTGAACGGGATGTGGCCGAAGCAGGCTACCCTCTCTTCTCTTGTGAGATCGAAGTGGATCGCCGTCTGTGGCTTGCACGCCCCGGTGACATAGCAGTCTTCTCGTGGCCCGAGGATGGGATCGACCAGATCGTGGTGCGTATCATGGCCGTAGATTACGGCAAGCCCAATGACCGTAAGATCATGCTGAAGGTATCCGAGGACATCTTCTCCATCGGTCAGGCCAAGTATTCCGCACCTCAGACAACAGAGTGGGCGCGCAACGGCAACAACTTCGGCACTCCCACGCCCCTTGAAGCGCAGGCTGCGGTCGCCGTCCCTATGCCCGTGATCCTGCGCGGTGGGTACTCTGTGGCTGACGTGGATGATCGGTATCCTAACGTGGCCATCGCCCTGCTGGGGGACGACGACGACGATAGGCCGACGAAGATTCAGGTACAGGCTACGGAAGTCAACCCAACCGGATCGACAAGCACGGAGAAGATCACGGACATCTCGGTTAGCGTCTCTGGTCGCACGAGTTCACCTTGGGTCGCGGAAGCGTACACCCAAGTACCCGAGGGTATCATCTCAGGGATCGGCAGGACAGGATCAGGACCCGGCGACTTCTTCATGTTGGGGACGACCGAAGAGTTATCCGAACTGGTGATGCTCGTGTCTCTCACAGGCGGCTTCTGGACGGTAGCACGCGGCATGTGGGACACGGTGCCTCGGGCTTGGCCTGCGGGCACGCGGTTGTGGTCCTTCGACCTGACCGAATCGAACCTCGATCCGGTGGCGCGCAGCGCATCCGAAGAGATGACCTATTACCTGCTGCCTGTCACAGGCTCAGGCGTCCTGCCGCGCAGCCAATCAACGCCTCTGACCATTGAGGTATCCGAGCGGCCCCATGCGCCGTTCCGGCCTGCCGACGCGCAGCTAGACGGTCTGGGCTTCGAGCCTCTGATTGCCTTGGAAGAGCCGTTCCCAACAGAGATCGTAGCGACGTGGAAAAACCGCAACCGGACGACAGAGGACACCGTATCTCTGCGCTGGGATAGCGACTCTGTGGCAGTCGAAGTGGGCCAGACCACCACGCTCAAAATCCTCAACGATGACGGGTCCGTGTTCGACACGATTGAAGACCTGACCGGGGAGACCCACACCATAGCGGTAAGCCTCCTGCCTCCTTCGGGAACGGGGTTCATCGAGTTCATCGCAGTCCGTGACGGCATCGAGTCCATCATGGGTCCGCGCAGGTACTTCGAAGTGGAGCCAGCAGAGATCGGCTGGGGCAACAGCTACGGCATCGCCTATGGTGGGGTCCGTGCTACACCGTAATTGCGCAACCGAGGCAACTCGGGTACTTTAACCTAGAAAGCAAAGGAACATCCCATGAGTTACACCAAAGAATTTACCGTGGACGAAACAGCGTGGACTACGGTCGTTACTGGCCAGACCACGGGCTTCGTGCAGTTGAAAGACGCAGGTCCGGTTCTGGTCCACGTAGGGCAGAGTGCCCCGCTGGTAGGCAGTGACGAAGGCGTCATGCTCAACGATCCCGGCCTGACCGAGATGTCCGTGCTGGTGATGGAAGAAGGAGATTCGATCTTCGTGAAGTCTCGGCAGTCTGAGAACAATCGCGTCATCGCGGTCGCTCCCGGCACGGCTCCGGCGTAAGGGAGACAGACCATGGCAGGCGAACGCACTCTTCCGGGCCTCGGCCTCACAGGCTATTGGGACCTTGGCGACAATACATGGAAAGATGCCATGGACGCCAATCTCCGCAAAATCTCCGTGCTCCTTCAGGGGCGGGCAATCTCGGTCGTGGCGACAGAGCCGGGGGTTCCCACCGATGGCGATGTCTACATCGCCTCGGGCATCTGGGGCCTCGGAAATCCCGGCGACATCATCTTCCGGGATAACGGAGCATGGGTTGTCATCACCCCCCTTGAGGGGTGGTTGTTCTACGTTATCGCAGACACCGAGTTCGTTCAGTTCGACGGCACGGATTGGGTCGCGTTCTCTACTGGCGCAGCAGCCGCAGGGATCGCGGTATCGCAGTTCTTGACGGCATCCAATACGCTGACCGACGCACACTTCGCAGGCAACGTAATCCTGACCCAGCACTCTTCCACGGGCACGTCCACGATCACGCTCAACAGCGGCATCACGGGCACCGAGCCTGTCACGATCATCAACAGGTCTGGTGGCGTTCTCACCATTGCAGCAGGCGCAGGCGTCACGATCCGGTCGGCAGGCGATGTCCTGACAACCTCGGCAGCCAATGCTTCTGTCACCTTGATCCCCGTAGCATCGGACGACTACTACCTGATCGGTGCTCTGGACGACCCAGCATGACCGGACCTTGGTATGAATCCTACCTAGCCTCGGTCGCGCAGAACGGCGCTGCTGCTGGGGGCACAGACCCCGGCGGTGGGGGTGGCGGGCCTGTGCCTACGGTCTTCCTTGCGGCTGGTGCCGTCGAGGACGCGAACGCTTCCGGGCACATGGCGTCTGGACCCAACGACTCCTTCACAGGGGCTTCCTTCTACATGCCGTTCGACTCTGTGATCCGGGGAGCGACCTTCTTCGAGACCCGTGTCGGAGGTCTCCGTGGCACCTTCGGGTGTGGGTACTCGATCAATGGCACCTACACCGAACTGTTCAACGAACTGGTAGGGTACGAGGGTGTTGAAACCCTCACAGGTCTGGAAGTGGCTGTGTCTGCTGGTGATTGGATCGAACTGCGCTACGAAGGTTCCGGCAACAACTTCTCCAACAGCATCGGCATGACCCTCTTGTTCCGTGACGAGGTGGACACCGCTGGCGTGTTCCAAGTCCGCGTCTCGAACCGTTTTATCAGCACGTCTGATCGTATCCTGTCTCTCGGAGAGAAGAATGGCAACGAGCCTCTGGTCCTGCCTGAAGATGTGGTGGTGACGGGGTTCTCATACTATACGGACGCCCCGGCCACGACGACCCAGCACACCGTTAAGCTGTGGGTCAACGGCGCGGTCGTGCAAACAGAAACCCTTGGGATCGGCGTTCAGAAGGTCAACTTCACAGGCTTGGCTCACGCAGTCACGGCAGGGCAGAACGTGTACCTCACGGGCGCAGACGGGGACAATGCGAACGGCAACTCGGTCGGCGCTATCGAGTTCACGATTGGCACCCCGACGATTGGCAACAATTGGGTGTTGCTCACAGAGGACAACGACATTAACGCAGCAGGCCCCTTCGACTACGGCCCCACGGTCATGGTCAACGACGCGGCGATCACGCACGTCTCGTCTCACTTCGAATCTGGCGGCGTGGATGTGGACATCACGGTCAGCGGCGGCGTGAAGGAGACTATTCTGGCGAACGTCGCCGTCAAGACCCAAGCGGCCTTTGCGTTGCCTGTGCTGGCCGGGGACGATCTTCTGATCGACACGGCTGGTGGGGGCGTCGTGGGCGAAGGCGGCCTAGCTGCTATCTGGTTCCAATCGGGCGAGGGTGGGGCGGTATCGGAATACCGCTACTGGCGGCTTCTCTGTCTCACAGGCGCGGACGCCGGGTTCTTCAGCATTTCAGGCATTGAGTTCCGAGCCACTGTTGGTGGGGCGGATACCACAACCTCGGGTCAGACGATCTTCGGGGGGGCCCCCGATCTCGCTGCGACCAGTGCCTTCAACGACTCGGACGCCTTCAGCAGTTGGTTGATCGACCGTGACGTTGCTGAAGACACATGGCTCGGCCAAGACTACGGCGTGGACGGCGAGATCGCTATCAACGAGGTCTGGATCAGACCCCCTGCCGGGGTCAATGCAGCACGAGCACCTTTGACCTTTGCGATGCAGGGGTCAGAGGATGGTACGACATGGACAACCGCTTGGTCCGGCGAGGCGTCAGCGTGGACCCAAGACGCGCAGATTTTTGCCGTCCCCGGCGCAGCATCACCCACCCCGTCAGCTACCGATTGGCGCATCCTTGTGACCAACGTGCCTGCCTCTGGGCAAGTCGGGATCATTGAACTGGAACTGAGGACGAGCGCGGGTGGCGGCCAGACGGCAGACCTCAACCCATCTACCCCCAATGGCGAGTCCACCGCTAAGACCATCACCGTCGACTACCCTTCAACAGGCGCGTTCGGTGGGCAGTTCGATGTGAATGGTTGGCGGTGCGCCCCCATGTCCCCCGGCTCAAACACATGGCTCGCCTACGAGTTCTTCACGGCCCGGTCCATTGTGGAAGTGATGATCAAGACCGAGGACACCTACGAGCCTTTGGACTTTGCTATCCAGTACCACAACGGCTTGGCTTGGGTGGACGCCGGGGTGTTCAACATCACGACAGGGGACTATGACGGCAACAACGAGTATGTCGCAACCCTGACTTTCCCATAGGAGGCTACCAATGATCAGCGCCAACAGAAACAGCCACACTACAATCCAGAACCTTCTCGGCTCGCCTCTTGGCGGCGGTGGTGGCGGTGGTGGTGGGGCGTCTGCTCCGGTCATGCCTGAAGGCGTCACGGCCCCCCTCGGGTGGTGGTCTGCTAGGGATGTCGAGGTTGACGGGTCCGGGAACATCACGAAAATCCTGAACCAAGGCTCTAACGGGGCCACCAACGACGCGACCCCGATCTACGCAGGTCGTGCCAAGGTGGCCAACCGCCCCGAGTGGAACGACCGCGACGTGTTCGACCTGCAAGCTGCCGACGCGCAGTACACCTTCGACAACATCGCAGAGGCTCGGACGCTCATTGCCGTCGCAGGATACAAGGATGGACTCGACGCTGCGTTCGATGACTTCGACGGCTTGATCTCGGACGGTATTGGGGCGTCCGCTGAGATCACGGGCGCATCCGGTCTGACCACCTTCTTCCACAACATGACCTATTTCTACGATGGTGCTCCGGCCCTCAAAACAGACCCTTGGCTGCCCTCCGTGAAGCGAGGGATCGCAGTAACGAACAACGCCTCTTTCTCGGCGGCGGGAACGCTGTTCGGGGACAAGGGTTTCCCTGCCCGGTCATGGCGCGGATACGTGGGCGACGTTCTGGCGTTCCAAGCCATCCTGTCTGACGCGGACATCCTCGCCGTCCACAACGCCATCGCTGATTGGTACGCGACTGCGTAAGGCTTCCCAATAAGCTACCGATCCCCTATGGTTGAATCATGAAATCATAGGGGATCACCATGACTATCACAGACTTCAAAGGCGCAGGGAGAGCACTCGACAAATATGACGTGCCCCAGCTTGCCTACCGGATCGGCGTATCCGAAGACCACCTCCAAGCCTTCCTCAACGTAGAGTCCAGATCGCAGGGCTTCGACCGCGCTGGACGACCTGTCATCCTGACCGAGCCGCATGTCTTCTACCGCAACCTCCGAGGCGCTGAGCGCGACGAGGCCGTGCGGCAGGGGTTGGCCTACCCGAAGTGGGGGCAGAAGCCCTACCCCAAGACCTCTGACGCTCGTTACCAGTGGCTCAAGAAGGCCATGGCTATCAACGTCGAGGCAGCCCTGAAGGCGTGCTCGTGGGGGTCCTCACAAGTCCTCGGGGAGAACTTCTCGGTGGTCGGCTTCAGCAGCGCCGAAGAGATGGTGCGAGCCTTCATGCGTGACGAAGAAGAGCACGTCGAAGCGATGGTCAAGTTCATCCTCGTCAACGGGATCGCCGATGACCTCCGGGCTGAGCGGTGGCGCACCGTGGCGCGCATCTACAACGGCCCCGGCTACGAGAAGAACGGCTACCACACGAAGATGGCTCGGGAGTATGCCAAGCTGACCGGGATCGCGGACTCTGGCTGGAAGGCGGACAAGGCTCCGGTCGAGATCATCGTACCGGACGCGGTGCTCCTCAAGCGCATCCAGCGCCGTCTGGGCGAACTCCGGTACACCGAGGTCGGCTGGGCTGACGGCAAGATGGGCAGTCGCACGCGGGCAGGGATCGTAGCCTTCCGTGTGGACAGCGGTCTCCCGATCTATGACGGGATCGACAGCGAGTTCATCACGAAACTGTTCGGGGCACCCGAGCGCGACGTGGGTGAAGAGCGGGCCAGCAGCACTGTAGCGGACCTCAGAGCCGCTAACAGCCGTATCGTGGACGCCAACGACGCCACGGGCATAGGTGGTGCCGTAACAGCCGTAGGAGGGGGTGTGGCGGGCACCGCAGCGGTCCTGAAGCAGGTCGAAGAGCAGGCGGGCACCGTCTCGTCCATCCTGAGCACCGTCGAGCCGTACATGGACCTCCTGATCCCGGCGCTGCCGTGGGTCGCGTTGGCCGTGGGCGCGTTCGTCTGGTGGAACAGCCGCAAGAGCACCGCAGCCCGTCTGGACGACCAGCGGTCAGGCAAGACAGCCTTCGCAGGTCCAGTATGATTAGCGGGTGGCTCGCAGCCACATCTTTCAAACGATTCGCCGGGTTCCTCTTCAGCCCGGCGGGTAAATTCCTTGTGGTTGTCCTAGCGTTTGTTCTCTGGACGATGTACCAAAGGGCCGATGCTACCGCTGCGTGTATTGAGAAGTATGAAACAGAGGAACTGGCAGAAGCGAACCGCCAATCTGAGATCGCTCAGGATATAGCGGCAGCCGCCCGTGCTCGGGCAGACAAGACCGAGGGGGAGTTGACCGAGTTGGGACTAGCCTATGAAAAACTCAAGACAGAAATTGAATCCGGGGAAGCTGGCTCTTGTCCTATCCCTGACGACCTTCGCAAGCGGTTGCTTGGGATCAAATGAGGGCGCGGCACCTTATCAGGCACCACCCCTCGATCCGAGAGACAAGAAGGTTTGTTACGATCCGGGCGTGGACTCAGACGCTTATGTCGCGGTGGCGGATACCCGGTTAGCCCTTGCGGACTGCCGAAAGAAACACCAGAACGTCGTTGCTCAGTACGAGGATGTCGCGTCTAAACTCGGACAGAAGGAGTAGGATATGTTTTGGGGTAACGGTGATAGTTCACGGCTCGAAGACCAAGAGGCTAAGACCCTCAAAGACCTGCGCCGGATGGTAGAGACAGGGCACATTGTTGCGCTCACCGCAGACCAGAGCAAGGTAGCATTGCGGGCGATTGATTGGTATCAGAGTTGGGAAGGAACCTTCAAGGTCCTGAGCAGCATTAGGAACACCGCGATCCTTCTCGGCTTCCTTTTGACACTCTGGGTTGTTACTGAGGGGACCATCGCAGACTTCGTGAAAGGGGTTCTCCGTGCTGACTAACCTTACAAGCCCGAGGTGGTGGTTTTCCCGCCTGACCGAACTGTTCGTGGCGTCCGCGCTGGCGTACCTTACGGTCAACATGATCGTGTACCGGGAGGCTTTGCAGAAGGCGGACATCCCGGCGACCGATTGGTTCGTGCTTCAGGAGATTTACGTGCCGGATCATGTCGAGGGCAGTAACCCCGGCATGATCTATGACCGCCTGATCTTGGAGTCTCACAGAGGGTTCTGGGTCGCGGAAGTTCAGAAGGTCAACCCCGGCGGTCGAGAAGGTGTGTTCCAGAATTACTGCTCCGGCTCGGGGGTCGATGACTATGACATCGTGGATGTCCTAGGACCAGACGGAACGGTCAACTGGAACTGGTTCTTCGGTCGCCCTTGCGCGGTCGGGCCGGGCACATATCGTATCCAACTGACACGAGACATGACCAAGCCCGACTTTCCTGTGAAACAGATGCGCGGTTGGTCCAACACGTTCAGAGTTCTCCCAGCTTCATAGAAGCCCGTCGATCTCCGCTTCTTCGGACAAGTCGATGGGGTCGAACTTCCCAGCCTGATTCCCCATAGCCTCCCAGCCTTCGCGGCTCGACCGAGAGAACATCTCAAGGTAGGGGCCGTCTGTCAGGGCTTCGACCAGTTCATAGGCCACGTCTGGCTTGCGGCTGTGCTCCCGAGCAGGTTCGAGGATCGTCTGGCGCACCCCGGCAGAGACCCGCTTGGGCTTCCCGCAGGTAAACAGCAGGCATATCTCAGCCTCTTGCCGGAACCACTTGCCCATGCCCATCTTGGGGACCTCGGGGTTGTGCTTCTGGGTCTTGACCCAGACCATGCCAAGGCTCTTGAACGTGAAGCCCCACGCAGCCCCCAGAGCGAGAGCCTGATCGAGATGGGAACTGATCACCCACATATGCAGCACGCAGTCCTTGGCCGCGATCTTGTGGACAGGCAGGGCCAGCAACTCTTCGGCGGTCATGCTCTTGTACGGCTCGTCCTTGGAGCGGTGCGGCACTGTGCCCTCCTTGGGTTTGCTGAAGGTCTTGTAGGACCACGGAGGGTCTGCGTAGATCACCTTGTAGTGGTTGATCTTGAGGCCAGCCAGAGGCCCGTCAGCGATGCGCATGTGTGGACAGTCCTCCATGTCCTCGGCAGAGCCACACGCCTCTGGTCCTACGAGTCCGCAGGATGGGCACGAGTATTCTTTATCCGGGTCGATGCTCTTGTTCATTTGCTAGTGCCCCCGAGAGCCGCGTCGAAATTCTTCATAGCAGCTTCGGCTTCTTCTTCCGTTTTGAAGGCGTACAACAAACAAGATTTTCCAGAGACTCTTCGGAAGTAATTCATGGCGTCTTGTAGTGCCTGAACAGCGATGCGCTCTTCTGCGCTTATGTCCCCGTTAATCTCAGTCATGGTTCTCATAGCAGGTCCTCAATTTCTGTGTCAGAAGGCTCAACGGCAGCCTGTACGGCACCTCGGAGCGTTCGGCAGTTGGTCAGGGTGTAGGCGCAGGGGCCAGCCCCCGGATGGCGCACATGCACCCCCCAGAGGCCGTCCCCACGCTTAATGAAGTAGACGGTATCCGCGCCCATCGCCTCGATCTGATCGAGCAGGTCGGAGTCTGGCACTACATGCCAAGGGCTTCCATGTACATCTCCAAGACAGCCCCCTCTTCTGCGATGTCGTCAGCGTTACGTTTGCGCATGGCTACGATCTTGTTGAGTATCTTCGTATCGTAGCCACGGGCTTTCGCTTCGGCCAAAATCTCCTTGCCTTGTTCGGCGAGGTCGGCCTTCTCCGCGTTGTTGTATTCGATGCGCTCAACGAAGGAACGGAGTTCGTTGGCCGTTACTCGGTAGGTGGCGTCCCCAGCAGTATCGCTGGGGGCATCACCCATGAGGTCATCGAGTTCAGACAGGTCGGCCATTACAGCAAGTCCATCCCATCATCTTCTTCTGTCTCGACCTCAAGCGGCTTGGCGTCCATGATGTCGGCCACGGACAAGAGGTCCACGTTCTTCTTCAGGGCCATCATCTCGTCGCGCTTGATCTTGACCACATACTTGGTAGCCTTGGGCAGAGCCTCGCCTCCGTCGATCTGGAAGACGAACTCGAACTCACCGTCATCGTAGTGCCAGAACGAGTTGTTCTTGAACGTGTCCTCAGTCCATTCGATGTCGTAGGCACCCATCTCTCCCTCGTCGCGCTCCTGAGCAGGCGTCTTGGCCTTCTCTGCGGGTGCATGGGCCTTGCCCTTGCCGGGGTTGGTCTCCAACCACGCTTCGATTGAGTCAAAGGCGTACCCATCGGACGGGTTCTCGACCATCCCGCCGGGGAACAGGACAGCGCAGCCCCCGATCAGGGTGTGCTTGCCGTTGAGGGTCATGGGCAGGGGGCGACCCTCTTCTATGATCCAGCCAACCACGGGGATGCGGACGTATCCTTCCGAGGCGCGGGGGTTCACTTCGATCACATAGGTCGTGTCGGTGGGGTGTAGGTCGTTCATACGAAATCTTTCTCATTGTAAAATTCAGGGTACGCCGCCTGAGCGGCAGCGCGGATAAGGCTGCGAATGTTGTTGTGCCACATCTCGTGGGTGGCCCCTTGGCGTGTGGCACTTCCTGCGTTCCACCGCTCGTGCCATGCTTCGATGGCGTAGACGGCAACAGCGTCTTGGGTGACCAGTTCGTTCGCTTCCACGTAGTCTTGAATAGGAAGGCGCGGCCTCGGAGGGGGCGCAGGTTCACCGACCAGACTTATCAGATCGAGTCGGATGCCCGTGATGTGGTGGGCCTTCTGGCAATCCTCGTACCCCTTCTCGGGGTCTTTGCGACGGTGCCGCGTCATGTACTTGGTCATGGCGTGGATGCAGCCATCATGTCCGTTGGCATACGAGAGGTGGAAGGGCTGGATGCCCTTTTTGTAGTGGTTGCCACCGACCTGTTTGTCGAGGGCACCAGAGAGTTCGGGTTTTGTGGCCATGTCAGGGTCCTTTGGTCTGGTGTACAGGTAGAGATAGTCAACGATAGGTTGGTAGTCAACCCACGTTCGGCTCTGTCCATGAATCACTGCCCTCTTTGTTCCGACAGAGGTTGGTGGCCTGATTGTAGATCACAGCGTCATGGGGGAGGTGGTGGCGGCAGACAGTGAACATATCGTTGGAGCCGTCCGGGGCGTTGGCTGGATCGTTCATGAAAACATCATTGACCCCGTAGGTGGCGAGCAGCCCGTTGCGCTCGCAGAAGAAGCACGCACGGCGCTCTCCGGCCCCCACGTCATAGTACAGGGGACGACCATCCACGCGGGCCTTGGGTAGGGGCATCTTGGCCTGCATGGCGGCGTGACGGCGGCGTTGTTGTCGGTTCATTGTGTTCTCCCAAACATCGGTGGCATGTAGTTATCATGCGGCGGGTGCAGTGCAACCCGGCGGATGAAGAACTGCTGCACATATGGCATGAAGGTCCGGTAGGTGGTCAACCCCCCGCAGATAAAGATCGGCTTGCCCATGGACTTGCACAGGTCCATGAACTGATCGGGATCGACCACGGAGTCCCGAGACCACGGCGCGAAGAGATGTTCGTCTGACAAGGTGCCAGAGAACCCCCGATCATGCAGCCAAACCCACGACCTGTGGCCCATGACAATCACACCCCCACGGGTCAGTTCGGTGAACCAATCTTCGAAGGCCCGAGCCTCGTCCTCGTCTATCATCATCGGCAGACCATCGGAGGGGCCAATAGCCCCTCCTGCTCCTGCGACGGCCACGAGATTTACCTGTGACAGGTCACTCATTTAGGGTACTCCAACTTCTTCTTGAACTCACGCTGCTCGCCGACCGAGAGGCCCGTCGCCGTGACCGTTTTGCCGTAGAGCCTGCGCCGGATCGCAGCGACTTCTTGAGCAGAGAACGTGACTGCGTTCATCCGGTAGTCCTCGAACGCCTCGTAGGCATCGGGGCACCAGCCGCGCACGATCTCACAGATAACTTCTGCGTAGGCTCTGATCTCCATCTGAGCGTGCGGGTCGGCACGGAGCGAGAGGAAGTGCAGCAGGTTGTGCAGGTCCACCTTCCAGTACCACTGCGTATAGATGTTCGGTGGAACCACCATGCGGGCCATCTCCCGAGCCATGCCGTGATCTTTGTCGTGCTGGCCGAACTCTGCGTCAGAGTCATCCCAAGCGTGGCCTTCCGGGCTGTACCACGGCCACCCGGTCAACAGTTCGTTGTACAAGTCGTAGCTGTTGGCTGAGTGCATCTCGATTGTCTTGCGCATGGCCTGCCGCACGTCCTCGGGCAGTTCACCTTCACGGCCTTGCTTGTTCGTCTTGCTCTGGGGCATGATGTCGCCCGGCTCGGGGATGTAGAACTCCCGGTCGAGGATCGAGTAGCGTGCGCTGTACTCGTTCACGTTGGCTGTGCGGTGACGAATCCACTGGCGGGCCACGAAGACAGGCAGTTTGACGTGCAGCTTGATCTCGCACATCTCAAGCGGCGTGCTGTGGCGGTGGCGGGTCAGATACCGGATCAGGCTGCGGTCGTCGCTGGGCGTCTTCGTGCCTGCGCCATAGCTGACACGGGCTGCCTGTACGATGGCCTCGTCGTTGCCCATGTAGTCAACGACCCGGATCATCCCCTTGTCGAGGACGGGGTGTTCTACCCCGAGCAGTTTGTCCATGAAGCCACTGCTCGGACGTTTCATTGGCAGTATGTTTTCCATAGGTGAGTTCCAATCTTTCGGTCGGGGGATTAAGGCCGTAGCCATTCGGTCGAGGATATGGTCGGTGAGGGGAATCACCAGCCATGAGAGCAACTTCTTCATTGCCAGTACCGCAAACGGTATTGTTCGAGGGTCAGGCCGTCGCGCTCGGTGCCAGAGCCACACTGGCCGCAGTTGCTACCGCAGACCATGCAGATAGTCAGGCCGAACTCGTCCAACAGGTAGCCCTCCTTGGCCAACCTGCGCAGGTCTTCGAGGTACTGGCGGTCTTCGTCCTTCGGGGGCTGGTCACGGGAGGTGGCACTGATCCACAAGAAAGCCCCAGCGAAAAACGTGACGATAAAGAGTACAAGAATTTCCATAGTTTCTACCTTTCAGGAGTAAAAGATGAAGAGGTGCGGGGCGATCTTGTGGAATCCCCCAATCTATCGCGATTGTGGACTCCTTCCGTGATCAGTCTTCGATTCCGCGAACGTGTTCGATTGCTTTGCCGGGCGCAGCGGTGCGCCAATCGGGCCACTCCCGGCGTTCGTTCTTGCCCTGCTTCTGGCGAAGGTGAGCCACGGCTTCTTCGGCTACCTGCTCTGACGACCAGTTCGGGTTGGCGGCCCATATGGAGCGCAGCAGGCCGTCAAGAGCGAGTATAGCCACGTCAGTCCACTCCAATGCAGCAGTGGTGTGCGTGGACCAATCGTAGGGGTCCGTGGTCAGCTTGTCGTGCGCTTCGTAGACGGCTTCGACCTCGACCAGTTCCTTGCGGATGTGGTCCGTGACCCCCTTGGTGCGTGGGCCGGGGCCGAACGTGGCGCGGCTGAACGCAACCTGCCGGGCGAGGTGGGGGATGATGTCATAGTACATTACTTGGTCTCCTAGATCAGGTGAAAATCGTATTGGAAGTGGCGGGGGCCACGGACGAACATATAACCTTCGTGCTCGGGGTTACGGTCCATCCAGAGGCGGGCGTAATAGGGTCTGTGGTTATTGTTGACCTTCCACTCGTCTCCCTGCGCTTCGACCCCGGTCTCCCACCTAATCTGTTCGAAGATTAGGTAGGCTGAGGTGTGCTTGCAGCCCTTGGACAGAGTGTAACGGGTCAGGCGGTCGAACCACTCGTACACATGGGGATTGCGCCTGTGGTAGGCCCAAAACTCTTCTTCCTTCTGCTCACGATCCTTGGTCATCGGCTTCGCTTTCTTCCGTCTTGTGGGTATGCGCAGTCCAGCGGGTCTCTACGCACAGGGATATTTCCCAAAAGTCCTCGACTTTTTGCAAGACCTCATAGACCTCGTGCATCTTTTCTACCGCGTCACTCAGAAATTCGATCCCTTCGTCCCACACCAGTTCGCCATCATGGTCCTCGCTGTTGGCCACTACCTTGTAGTTCCAGAGTACCGCGTAACGGGAGGTGGGAAGGTCCTCAAGGTGCTCTGGCATCTCCTTAAAGATGCGGAGCATACGATCGGTCATGTTCAATGTGGCAGTCATAGAGTCCTCCGGGTAGAGATGGGTTCGGTGACTGACATATAGGCTACTGTTGGTAGACCTTCAACCCCATGAGCAAAGAAAAGTTGCTAATCGGATTTTAAGACGCCTCGGAGGCGTCTAAGAAATCCGAGGGGCCAAAACTGAATCCGGCCCCCCAATTTTTGTGGGATTTTCTCAGCCGCAAGAAGAGTTGCCGCAATCGGCACAAGACGAGCAGCCGCTTTCGTGCTTGATATTGAAACTCCCACACGCAGCGCAGGCCGTATGGAGAGGGTGGCTGAGTTTGGACGGGCCGTGATCCGCATCGGGAGGGCAATCATAGAGAGTCGAAGAGTTCCGCTCCATGTTATCCATGAACGCCTTGGCCCGAGTGTACCGTTCAGAGTCCACGTCCAGTTCGGGCAACTCTAACGCCCACTTCATGTTCGGAGTCTTCGCAGAGCACCGTTCGGTGTGAGCCTTGATCTGGCGACCGATAGCAGCCACGAGGCTGGGCTGGTAGCCTTCCCCCTTCTGGAAGCCGCCAGAGTTGGCTGACGCGATCCGCATGAGGCGAGGGCCTATGAACGAAGCGTCATGGGGACGACGCATCACCGCAGAGGCAAGCTGGGCCACCGCAACCATCCACTCGTCATGTGTCGGGTCGCTCGACCGCAGGAATATCTCGAAAGGCCGAACCGTGCCGTCCGATTCTACCACATCATTGATCGTGAGATAGACCGCCTTCTGATCCCCCACCTTGATCTTGTAGGTTGCCCCCAGCAGTTCATCGGGACGGGCAGGCAGGGCTTCTGGGATCGACCCGATCCCGTTGTTGACATGCCACTCTGGCTGCGGAAAGTCAGCTAAGACCTGTTCGTATGTCTTATCGGCCCCTGCTGCGATGCCGATGGCCTGCTTCGTCGTTGGATACTCTTCGTCCTCGGCCTCGACCTCGACTGTCTTGGGTTTCTCGTCCACGCTCAGCACTGAGCCTGTGATGTCGTTCGGACGGTAGGTGGTGCAGCCTTTGCAACCGGAGTCCCAAGCGGCCATGTATACCTCTTTGAAGTCTTCGAACGAGATGTCCTCGGGGCAGTTGATCGTCTTGGAGATCGAACTGTCCACATGGCGCTGGGCCACGGCCTGCATCCGCACATGATCCATCGGCGAGAGAGTCTGGGCGGTGACGAAGTAGTCAGGCAAGTGCTTGTCCGGGTCGAACGCAGGGACGGGTGGCATACCGCCGTTGAAGTCGCCGTTCTCCCACTTCTCGCGGTACTCGGCGACTGCGTAATCTTCCACGCGCTCTTCGGTCTTGCTGCCGTCCTTCTGAAGCACCTTACGGGTGTAGCCATGAGCGAAGACAGGCTCGATCCCAGAGGATACGTTGCCTGCGTACAGGCTGATCGTTCCGGTGGGCGCGATGCTGGTCAGCAGGGCGTTGCGGATGCCGAACTCACGGATGTCCTCTTGCAGGTTCATCGGCAGTTCCGAGGCGTGCGTGCCCGGAGCGAGGAACTTGTCTGCGTCGAACAGAGGGAACGCGCCCTTCTCCCGAGCCAGATCGACCGAGGCTGCGTATGCAGCTTCGTCAATGATGCGCATCCACGCCCCTGTGCGAGCCACGGCCCTATCGGAGCCGTAGGTCAGGCCGCACATGGCCAGAGCGTTGGCGAGGCCAGTGACCCCCAGACCGATGCGGCGCTTGGCCTTAGCTTCGGCGCGCTGGGCGTCGAGAGGGAAGTTCGACACATCCACCACGTTGTCCATCATGCGAACGGCAGTTCTGACCAATTTGCGCAGTTCGTCTTCCTTGATCCCGGCTACCGGGGTGAAGGCCCCCTTGATCAGGCGGGCGAGGTTGATCGACCCGAGAAGGCAGGCACCGTAGGGCGGCAAAGGCTGTTCGCCGCAGGGGTTGGTGGCTGCGATGGTCTCGACATAGTTGAGGTTGTTGGTCCGGTTGATCCGGTCGATGAAGATGACGCCCGGCTCGGCCTGAGCGTAGGTGCTCTCCATGATCGCGTTCCAGAGATCGCGGGCACGAACGGTCTCGTGGATGTAGCGAGGCAGGTCATCGCGGCCCCGCGTATCGGACCCCTTGTGGTCGAGGATAGGGCCGTCTGTGCCCCGGCTCTTGTACGGCTCGACATGCACGAGGTCCCATGCTGAGTCGGACTTGACCGCTTCCATGAAGTCGTCTGTGACCAGAACGGACAGGTTGAACATGCGCAGTTTCGTCGGGTCCTTCTTGGCCGTGATGAAGTCCATGATGTCGGGGTGATCGCAGCGCATGGTCGCCATCATCGCACCACGGCGGTTGCCTGCGGACATGACGGTGCGACACATGGCGTCCCAGCAGTCCATGAACGAGAGAGGCCCCGAGGCGTCTGAGTCCACGCCCTTGACCCACGAGGTCTTGGGCCGGATCGTGCTGAAGTCGTAGCCGATGCCACCCCCCTGCTGCATGGTGAGCGCGGCCTCTTTCAACATCTCGAAGATGCCAGACATCGAGTCAGGGATGGTGCCCATGACAAAGCAGTTGAAGAGCGTGACGGTGCGTTCTGTGCCCGCGCCTGCGATGATCCGGCCAGCGGGCAGGTACTTGAAATCTTCGAGGGCTTCATAGAAATCGCGGCGAACGGCTTTGCCTGCATTGCGGTTGGGTCCTGCGGTATCTGGGGCCGACAGGGCATGGGCGATACGCTCCCATGTGGCTTCGACGTTTTCGTCAATGGGCGTGCCGTCTGCTGTTTTGAAACGGTATTTCATATCCCAGATTTGCTCTGCGATAGGGGCTGCGAAACGTGACATTAAATTCTCCTGAGTTTGGTCATAAGGACCTTCATGGTACAACTTGTAGTGTGCATCAAGTGGTTGATAGCAATATGCTGCGGTTTTTCATGCCGGGGCTGATCTGGTGGGCGGTACGGCAGCCTCGGCAGCAGTACCAATCTTCGTGGCTCTTCACTCCCCCAACCTCACGTGCGCCCTTCTCAAGTAGGGAACGGCGCACGTTATTGCGCAGAGATTGGTGGCCATAGATGACGCGGTTGCAGTGGTTGCACAGCAGGGCTGAGAACACCCAAGATTTACCCGCCATCGGCAGGGCCTCTGTTCAGGTCTGGGTCCGCGATGAAGGCTTCGAGGGCCGACCGGAGAAGTTCCTCGGTCTTCTTGTCCATGCCTTCTTGGCTGCATGACACGCAGAAAGTGGCTGCCCGGAGACACACTACGGCGGCTTCCATCGGCGTGAACCCGTCCTCCCGTAACGGGTTGACCATCATCCTCGCCCGGCGCGTCAGGATTGCGGCTCTACGATCAATATCATCCATATACCACCTCCCGTGCGGCTGCGAAGAAAGCACCACACCCCTCTTCGTCTATGTTCTGTTGGGCGTCCTCAAGACCGAAGACGCCCCCCAAGCTGTGGAAGCAATCGAAAAGGATGCTCTTCATTATCTGATCCATGACGACCCCAACCTGCTCCCAAGCGTGCTCCTGCTCGGCATCAGCTAAATCACGCCTGCCCAATCGGTCAGGCGGAATCCCCATATGGGCCGAGACACGGGTCTCAATATCCGAGAAGTCCGTCTGGGCCATCCGGTCTAGTGGCTGAAGGAACGGGGTGGGCCTCTCACCCACCAGATAACGATCTGGGTTCACGACACCACCAGAGGCGAACTTCGCCCGGAAGTCCTTCATGGCCCGGCTCCCGAAACTCTCCCGATCAGAGGTTCCGGGGAGCACGTTGTACGTGTCGTTGTTCCCCTTGGGGTACTTGTCGCTCATATCAGAGCCTCCATCTTGGCCTTGGACTCACGGAGTTCCTTGGCGATTGTCTCGGCTTCTTCAGCCGTTTCGAGAGCGCGCTTTTCGAGCAGCGCAACCTGTTTGCTCAGAGTCTCCAAGCGGTCGATAATCTGCCCGATGCGGGGATCGGGGCCAGCAGGACCGAAGTTCTCTTCGCGGACCTTTGCAACCCAACCCCACGGCATCTTCAGCTTCTCGGCGATGGTCTTGTCCGTGACCTCGAACACGTAGGCTTGCCGTGATTCATCGTAGCAGTCATCAATCTCGCGGAAGATCGTGCGGCGATCTTGGACAGTCATCTCCCGAGGGGTGGGCGATGCTTTTGGCAGAGGGCGCGTTGTGTGAGCCATGGGTTTCTGGTCCTCGCTGTTGGGGTTGTGAATGGAGCAGAGATGGCCACCTTTCTTCAGGTCTGGGAGCCATCCCTTATTCTTGGCCATCCGGCACACGGCCTCTGGCGGCTTGAGAACCCCCTTCTTCTTCATGTTGAAGGTCTCTTTGCAGTTCGGGTGCGAGCAGCAGAGCCGCTGGGCCTGATAGGTCACAGAGCCGTCCTGCACGCGAACCAAGTCGATGTGGGCTTGCGGGTCCTTCATTGGGAACGCGCCCACTCGATCAGGCTCGGCCCTGTCTCAATGAGATGCTGGGGGCAGCGGTGGTTCCAATCGGTAGCCTCTCGGTTCATGGCGAACACCCACTCAAGGGTCTCGGCTGCCTTGTCATAGCGGTGGACGATCCCTCGGACTATCTCGGACGGGTTCTCAACGCCACGGGCCGCGCACAGAGCGGCGTCGAGAGAGTCCTCGATCCGTTGCAGGATGTTGGTCTCACTGACGATGGCAGTCTTCACAGGGGCCACGATGTCGCCCGTGATGCCTTCGTGATCGTCGTGGTGGTAGCACCAATCGAAGCACTTGTCGTACATGGCCTCGTTCAAGTCGATCAGAGGGTCCAGCCGGAGGTGGTCTATCGCAAACATGCGCTGCACGAGGCAACGGTGCTGGTGGATCGTCAGAGCACCCTGAGCGTTGGAGAACCGAACCATGCGGTGCAGGTTGTACTCAATCGCCCCGATGTCCAGTTCCTCGGGCTTGGCGTTGAGCATGTCTTCGATCATCTTCGTGCCGATCTGGATGCGGAATTTAGTCATTGGGGCGGTTCCTTTGGTTGAGTCGTTCATTCTGGCATATCTCCGATCAGTTCGGCGGCTTCGCCGATGATGCGCTCTTGCTCTTCGGACAACTCAGCCATGGCCGTAGCATAGTCGTCGTGCAACTCTTGCCACTCAGCCATGCGCTCGTCGTATGTGTGGTCCATGCCCGGCTCGTCGGTATCCTCGAACTCGTCGGGTTCTTCAGGTTCTTCCAAACCCTCAAACTCGTCAGCGAATCCGTCCAGATCATCGGCCTTGCTCTCGCACTCGTCACGGCGGTTCTCAAGCATCTGGCCCGTGTCGGCCTGTTGCAGGCTCTCCGGCATGTTCTCGAAGGACTCGGACGCCTGCTCAGACAGTTCGCGGCACACCTCGGCAGCAGAGCGTATGTCCTCGGCTGTGTGGGCCTCTGTGGAGTCCCATGCTTCCTGCATGGCATAGTAGTCCTGCCTGAACGGGCTTGTGGTCATCTGACTGGCCTTGAGAGGCTTCAGGGAGCGCAGTACGCGGCTCGACCGTGGGCCTGTCTTGATCTGGGCGGTATAGTACATATCGCCTTTCTTGATCCCGTGCTCCGGGTAATCTTTACGGGCCTTGCGGTGGTGGATGCGTGCCATGTGGTCCTCGCTCGATGTCAGGGGGTGTGGATCGGCCCGATTGCTCAGGCCGAATCCGTTTAGCGGGTTGCTGCGCTGCCGCCGGGGAGGCTCTGGCGCATGGTCTCGCTCTTCAGGTGCGCAATCTTGCTGCCCACTGCCTGCCGTGCCATCCGGCGCTTCACTTGCCGTGACGGGGGCATCTTGTCGAGAGCCTTGGTGGCGCTGGCGTGCCACTTCTTCATGGCCTTGGCCTGATTGGCTTCCCGTATCCGGCGACGGCGGGACCCTTCACGGGCGGCTGCGGAAGAGGGGCTATCGTGCAGCATCTTGTTGAGGGTATCAACGAAGCGGAAAACGACTGCGCCTGCGTAGTCTGGTGCGTAAATTGTCATAGGGTCACTTTCTTCTGGTCGGTGGTTACGTGGATGGTGAGTTCGATCTTGGTCGGGTCCGGGGTAAAGGGCGTGACCATAGGAGAGCGCGGTTGTGCCTTCGCAGCGTCGATATTCAAAGCCTTCAACAGAAGCCGGGCCTGATCCGAAGTCAGATCGGTAATCTTGGTGACGGCAAACGTACCGAGGGCTAACTTGGCTATCTCAATACGGAGGTTCCCGGGGGTGATGCGATCTCGGCTATCAGGTTCGCGCTTGTACTCCATGAGCCAATCGCGGAAGCGTTCTTGGTAATACGTCATGTCGGGCATGGTCAGGTCCTTTGGTCAGGGAATCAATCTTGTCCACTGAACATAGGTTACTGTGGGTTGCCTATCAAGCCCCCCTACGAAAATAATGTCGCTCGACCTCAGTCGCTCACGTTTTGGTGAAATGGTCGCTCAGGATTCGTTTTGCGCGATCCGTTGAAACGATAGAAGCGGATTCGTTTATGCGGGGGACCAGCCCGCGACGAACCCGCTTCCTGCGATGGTATGGGACCACGCATCTCTCCTGACAGAGAGAACTTATCCTCGAATCGCTCAGTAAGCAACACCTTGGCTGACGGCGAGGCAATCTTGGTTCTTCAATGAGTTTTCGGTGCCTGCTTTAACTGCCCACTGTGCCCGGCACACGTTGATCACAGCCAGACGCATCTGCTCGATCTTCGGCTCGGGTCTCACAGTGCGGCCTAGCATCCTCTCCTGCTCCGCTTGGTTGTCGTGTTCGACTACCGCTTCAACGAGGGCCGGGATGCACTTGCGCAGGCTGATGGTGCTTCCCGTGAGGTTTTCTCCCAAGCAATCCACGATAGGGTCATACGAGAGTTCGATGGACGCAGGATTGATAAACTCTTCATCGGATATGGTGATCAAGGCTCCCGGTTCGTCTGGTCTTTCGATCAGCGAGATAGCAGGGTCCGAGTGGTTGAACTCTATGGCTTTCTTGATCTCAGCAGGGGAGGGCAGAAGCAGCACGGAAGCGACCATCGCTCCGAGCATGGCGTTCAGGGTCCAAGATGTCATTTTGCTATCCATTGTCAGGCTCCGGGTTGAAGGTGCTCGACAGGCTCCCGGCTGGCAGTATCGAACAATGCGTGGCTTTGTGCCCTCGCCTGATCGTTATCAGTACAGCCAGCGTAGCACAGTGTCGAGGGCATTGCGAGTTCGACGATCCGGTGGGCATAGGCGGCAATTTTGCGACGGGCCAGACTCCCAAAGTAGCGGCCAAAAATTTTGAACGGGCTGGGTCGGCAAAGTAGCACAGAAAAAATTCCCCATGGGTAGTCAACTCCGAGGCACGGTATCAGGTTCCATAAACAACCGATAGTCCCCTGAAAACGAGCGAAATAATAGGACAGTTATGCTGACCTAAAATAGGACAGGGATGCTGACCTATTTACCGGGTAGCGGGCGGCAAGGGGGCGGCATGATCTGGACGGCCATAGGCGGGTGGCAAGGGGGCGGCATGATCTGGACGGCCATAGGCGGGCGGCAAGGGGGCGGCATGATCTGGACGGCCATAGGCGGGCGGCAAGGGGGCGG
>Ga0115565_10000141_pt1 | contig 58135 bp, 45 predicted proteins | sample COGITO_mtgs_1105_FD_87199 | JGI IMG/M metagenome (GOLD analysis project Ga0115565, IMG submission 87199) | Pelagic marine microbial communities from North Sea - COGITO_mtgs_110530 | ecosystem: Environmental > Aquatic > Marine > Epipelagic | place: Germany:Helgoland, sampling site Kabeltonne... | reverse complement strand
TAGGCCGATTGAAGCACGACCGTGTCCGCCCCGTTGGCCGGATCAAAGAAGCGCACTTCCTTGTCAAATACAGGCGGATCCAGCCCCAATTCGTCCGCAGAGGCCATGTTCCTGTTGAGGTCCTCCCCCACGGCATATGGCCGGTAATCCTTTGCTGGCAAATGGCGCAACGTGTAAGATTGGAATCCGATGGCCACAAGCAGCACTCCGGCCGCCATGGCCCATTCTTGCCCCTCCTTTTTCCAACGGCGGCGCACCCCTTCGGCAGCAGCAAGGCCCATGGCCAAGAAGAGCGTAGGAAAGCCCCATTCCAACATGGTCTCACCAAACATCCAAGTGATGAGCAATGCGGTCGCATACATCCAGAGCGCGCGGTTGCGTTCGTTGAGCCCGTATCCTCCGGTCCAAGCGCTGATCATGACGGGCAGCAGCAAAATCAGCAGTACCAAGTCTTTGATGAAGCTCTCATGTGGGGTGAGTGGAATCGCGTTACCGAAACATCCACAGCTCAGCACACACTGGTTGGGGATGATGACTTCAATGCCATTTTCAATGATGGTTTTACTGCCAAAAGGATCGCAGTGATCGGTGTACCACGTGAGCCATGTAAAAAAGAGCATCAACACCAAGGTCAATGCGGTGGTCAACCTCGGTAAGGCGCCCACGAGCAAGGCCACTCCGAGCAGCACCTCGCCGATGGAGGCCAGCATGCCCAACTCAAGGGCGTAAGGCGCCCATGCTTCAAGGTTCAACGCACCAGGCTCGAAATACTCTTCGAGCTTGTACATGAAGCCCAAAGCATCATTGATCTTGATGAGTCCCGAGACGACAAACAAGGCGCCCACGAGCACCCGACAAAAGTTGGCGATGGATAAAAGGATGTTGCGCATGGCGGTACTGTTCCGGAGTACAATTTCGCCCCGCTTTGCGACTGCACGAACCGCATTAACCGCCGATTAACACGAAGCGCCGTGGATTACGCAGATTCCAAGTGAATCAGGGCGAATAAGGCGTAATTGGCCATATCCATGTAGCCCGCATCTGCACCCTCGCTCACTTTGGCACCGCCTTCCAAATCCTCGAGCTGCTTGATCCTCAGCAACTTCATCAAAATCAAATCGGTCAGGCTGGAGACCCGCATGTCGCGCCATGCTTCCCCATAGTCGTGGTTCTTGCGCGTCATCAAGTCCCGGGTTTGCATAAGGGCGCGGTCAAACAAAGCCGTCGCCTCATCCGCGGGCAGTTCCATGGGACTGTCTTCCGGCAAGTCCAGTTGAATCAGGGCCATCATACAGTAATTCACAATGGCAACGAATTCGGGCTTGATGCCCTCGTCTACTTTCTGGGTTGCTCCTTCTTGGAGGGTTCGAATGCGTTGGGCCTTGATGAACAGCTGGTCGGTCAAGGACGACGGTCTGAGCACCCGCCAAGCCGTCCCATAATCGTGCATCTTGTCCAAGAATAGCGCGCGACATGCGGCCACTTGCCCATCATACTGGGTCAGCGTGAGGCCCAGGTCGCCTTCGGAATCGGGGGTCGAGTGTTGGCTGCTCATAGAAGCAGCAATTTGGAGACCAATCGGCTGCATCCTTCACATGATGTGCCTCCATCTGCCATCATTTTCCCACAGTCGAAGGTCTGTTTCCGCCGCCACCTTTCCTTTGTAGCTCTTACAACAGCCATGTTTGGACGCACAACTCCCCCAGCTTTTGAATTTGAGGGCCGGACCCTTGATTTCAAGGTGCCCCGCATCATGGGGGTGATCAACGCCACTCCGGACTCCTTTTTCGATGGAAGCCGCATAGGCCAGGCGCAACAAGCTGCTGAAACCGCCTTGAAAATGGTGGCAGATGGCGCTGATATCCTCGACATTGGCGGCCAAAGCACCCGACCCGGTGCCGAAACTGTCGGCATCCAGACCGAATGTGACCGCATACTGCCCGCCATCGAGGAAGTCCGCTCAGTGCTGCCCGACCACCCCATCAGTGTGGATACCTTCCACGCCAAAGTCGCTTCAAGGGCCCTCGATGCAGGTGCAGACCTTGTCAATGACATTGGAGCTGGGGTTTTGGACCCTGCCATGGAAGACCTCGTGGCAGAGCGCAACGTGCCCTACATTCTGATGCACATGCAAGGCAGGCCCGACACCATGCAAAACCGTCCGTCCTACGAGAATGTCACGGAAGAAGTGTTGGCATTCCTAGGGCAACGCGTGGCTGCCTTGAGGCAAAAAGGAGCAACACAGCTTGGCGTCGATCCTGGGTTCGGGTTTGGAAAAAGTGTGGAGCACAATTATCAACTGCTCGACGCCCTGCATCAATTGTCCACCCTCGGTGTTCCTGTACTGGCCGGCGTTAGCCGCAAGTCTATGATATACAAGGTTCTAGACTCCTCTCCTGCCCAAGCCCTGAATGGCACATCCGTCTTGCATGCCTGGGCTTTGGACCGCGGGGCTCATATCCTGCGCGCCCACGATGTGGCAGAAGCGGCAGAATGCGTGAAATTGCACCAAGCACTCACCATGTCCAGATTGCAGCATACCGATGATTGAGCAGCCGGCACTTTACCTCGGGCCTTGGCAGGTGCTGGACATCCTCGCTGTAGCCGCGATCCTCTATCAGCTGTACCGGTTGACACGAGGAACAGCCGCAATTCGCATTTTCCTGGGCATTCTGGCCATCTATTTGGTTTACCAAATTGTGGACGCCCTGCAGATGCGCATGCTGGCCGAAGTGCTGGGACAGTTCATTGGAGTTGGTGTCATCGCGTTGCTCATCGTATTCCAGCAAGAACTGCGTCAATTTCTGTTGCTCATCGGCAACCGGCAGCTGCTCTCTGGGGCACCTCCTTGGGTCCAAAACATCTTTGGTAGGACCCATGTACAAACGGACCGCGATGCGACCTGGGAAGCCCTTCGCGATGGACTTGAAGAATGCCGAAAGCGCGGTCTTGGGGCGTTGCTCGTGTTAAAACGCGACGCCGACCCCAGCCCGGTAGCAGCCGGAATGCGCCCCCTGGACGCCAAATTGTCTTCCGGATTGATTGTGGCCCTCTTTGAAAAAGCGAGCCCCTTGCACGATGGCGCAGCTTGCCTCGACCGAGATCGGATCACTTGGGCGGGAGGCATTCTGCCAGTAACAGGTCGGATAGACCTCCCCGCTCAATATGGCACGCGGCACAGGGCGGCCCTCGGCATCAGCGAGCAAACCGATGCTGTCGCCCTTGTCTTGAGCGAAGAAACGGGCACTTACTCATTGGCAAAAGAGGGCAAAATCACCTCTCGGATCGATGGCACTGTGCTGGTGGACAGGCTCAGAGAAGCCATGGCCTCGGTGTGATCCAGCCTGCTTTAGTCGAGGACAAAACGCGCTTGCACGCCGTCACGACCCCGGACCACATACACTCCAGGATCCCAATCTGAGACCACCCAGGTCATGGCCATGTCAGGCCATGTGGGCCATTCGGCACGAAGCCGGCCCATCGCATCAAACACTTGCAAGGTTTGACGCTCGGCCGAGGTATACAACGTGTGGATGACACCTTCACCCATTCGCAAGTCCAAGGCAGATGCCTCGGGCGATTCTGTCACCGCTGAAACAGTGGCCGAGGGCGCCACCACGAAGAGGTGGCTCTGCGTGCTGATGGCAATATTTCCACTCTCGAAGTAAGGATATACGTTCCAAGCTCCACCACTGGTGCCCCCCTGGTTGCTAAACGGATTGGTGTCAAAAAACGCCACCTGTTCGAACTCCAGCGCCTCTGGGTTGATGATGTCCAACACTTGCACCCCCGCATAGTAATTGGCTTCATAGACTAAACCCTCGTGGGTGTAGAGGTTGTGATCGGTGACCGAAAGTGGCCCTTCGTAAAAACCGACAATTTGAGGGTTGTCCAAGTCTTGAACATTCAGCACCCACGTTCGTGTTTGCTCTGCAATCCCAGAAACCTCGTCCATTTCATCGTTGAGCAATACAAAACGCTGGTCTTCAGTCAACCAACCTTGGTGTGTGTAGACCCAACTTTCATCGCCTAAGAAAGAGATGGTTTGACAGTCTGTTTTGTCTTCCACGTCCACAATGAAGAACCCACTAAATCCGCTAAAAGCGAATGCAATTTCCTTGCCCACGTAGTCAGGATCAGGACCGTTGTACACCACGATTTGGGCATCGTGGATGTAGGCTTCTTCCCAAGATCCTGCCAAAGTGGGAACTGAAGGGTTGGCTACATCTACGACGTGCAATCCCCCATTGAAGGTGTCCGTCCCTACCCCATAAACAAAGCCGGTTTCAGGATTGGCTGCGATGTTGTGTGCGCCCCCAAACCCTGTATACCACGATATTAAAGGCACTTCAGACATGGGCTCCATGGTCAAAACCTGGTCGAGATCAATGGCCTGAATGCCGTGTTCACCTGCTTCACTCACGATGTAGGCCACATCATCCACAACCTTGATGTCGCGCCACAAACTGGGGACAGATGCCGTGGGGACGTTCCCCAGCATGACAGGGTTGACAGGATCGGTTATTTCAACAATTGAGGTGCCATCGCTTCGCCCAAACAGGACGAATTCACGGCCATCCCTCGACCAACCCCAGCAATCATTGCCGTTGCCCGGTGGGGTTCCCCCCAGCTCTTCAAAGGAGCGCACGCTCATTAAGTCCAAACCCTCACATGGATACTGACCTGCCATGCCGTTTTCGCATGGCGTCTGGGCAGAAACCGAGAGGCAAAACACCACCAAGGCCACTGTGCCCATCCATTGACAGGCCTTCCTGAGGTTACCAATCTGCAGCGCGCTGCTCGAGTTCTGGAAGCGTGACGAATTCATCGTGTTTGATGTCTTGTAGGGTATGACGTAGTCGATCGAGAAAGCGTTGCTTGAGCACCACATTCCCATTGGGCAGATACCCAATCACCAATTGCCTGGCACGGATGCTTTCCTGCAATGCTATGACCGAGGTCTCGAGCACAGCCAGATCCTCTTCTTGCTCCAAGAGCAACACGGCCTCCATCAAAGCCAGTTTACGCTCCTCCAATGATTGGCCCTTGGGGTTGGCTTCAGTTTCCTGCATCAATTCTTGAGGGGCAAGAAGTTGTACTTATCGTCATATCCGAGCATCTGCTCAGTAAAATCATCAGGATAGGTCAAGTTGACCTCCACAATGTCACCTGCTTCATTGGTTACAGCCTCCAATTGAGGGTTGATGAAGCCGCCATAAGGTGCAATCCCCAGCGCCTCAGAGCGGGTGAGCACCTCTTGGTGGATGTTGGGGTCGACTTGGACACCATAGCCTTCGACCAAGGCCTTGGCTGCCGCGTAATCGCCTTGGGACTTGATGCGCTGTACTTCGCGGAGAAGCTCGCCAAACAAGGCGCGCACACGGTCGTAGTCCTCAATGTTATAGAACGTTTTTCCTTCCCGGCTGATCTCACGGATGCTGTTGTCTGCCGCAGCCTGTTCAACCACCCAATGGCTCACCCAAGCGCGGTTGCGCATGTGGGCTTCCTCGATGTTCTCACCCAAATCCAAACGGCGCAATTGCGTCAGCATTCCGTTCCGGATGTAGCTGTCGTATTCGCACCGGCCTGTCTCCAAGTTCTTAACGAGTTCCAACTCGATGAGCTTTTCGTCCAACATGAAATACAAAGCCACCAGGTCAGCCCGGCCCTCTTCCATTGTGCTTGCATACTCTTTGAGGGTGCTTGCTGGCTCTTCGACCTCAGACTCGAGTTTGCCGCTGGCATGACCAATGACCTCGTGAAATGCCGTGTGAATTTTGCCTGCCAAGCTGCCGTGTGCACGGGCACGGGCCTTTTCTACATCGTCAAAGGCAAACTCATCGGTGATGCCGCTGCCTCCTGCTTTGTCGTAGGCATCGATGATGTTACCCAAGCTCACGCTCTTTGAGCCGTGCATGGTTCGAATCCAGTTGGCATTCGGCAGGTTGACTCCAATCGGAGTGCTGGGAGAAGCATCTCCTGCTTCGCCCACGACGTTGACCACATTGTAGGTGATGCCGACCACTTTTTCTTTCTTGTGCTCGTCCATGAAGGGCATGTTGTCCTCAAACCACTGGGCATTGTCCATCATGACCGCCATGCGCTCTGAGGCCTCAAAGTCCTTGATCTGGACCACCGTTTCATAGCTACCGGTGAACCCAAGGGGGTCGTTGTAGACTTCAACGAATCCATTGATGTAATCAATGTCGCCTTCAGTATCACGCACCCAATTGATGTTGTAAAGGCTCCACTTTTCCAAATCGCCGGTCCGGTAGTAGTCCACCAAATGGCGGAGGGCGGCGCCCTGCTTGTCATTCTCGGCGTACTTCTGGGCTTCTTCCAACCAGAAGCAAACCTGCTCCAAGGCTTCACCATACAGTCCGCCCACTTTGTACACCTCCTCTACAACTTTGCCATCGGCATCCTTGACGAGGCGGCTGTTCAACCCCTTCTCGACGGGCTTGTTGCGGTCAACAGCGTAATTGGCAAAGAAGGCTTGCGCTTCTTCGGTACTGACGTCGGGCGCATAAAAATTGATGGCACTTGATTCCACCAGGCCCTTGGTCGCATCGAGCTCCACCTTCTTGGCTTCACGGGTTGGGTCATACAGCATGTCCAGCACCTCTGCACTTCCAGCACCACCCTCTAACCCACTGTTTTCCAGCACATACTCAAAGTAAGGCCGGCCACACTCGGGCATCAGCTTGGCATTGGAATAGTGGTGATGAATGCCATTGGAAAACCACACGCGCTTGGCAAAAGTGTGGAACCGCTGCCACCCTTTTGTGGAACGGTCTCCCGAGAAATTCCGATGTGCCTCGTCCAACATGTGGCGGACCTGCAAGTTGTACCGGTTGTTCTGATCGTACATCATGTCACGGCCGCTCAATCCTGCTTGGGTCAGGCAATATGCCAGCTTCTGCTGGTCATCAGAAAGCTTGTTCCAACCGCCCACTTGGTAACGGATCAGTTTCAAATCGGCGAATTGCTCGGTCTGCCAAACGAAGCCATTGGCGTCGGGCTCGCTGGCTGTTTTGTCCATGGCCTCTGCAGGTGTCCCGTCCTCTCCTAAGTCGGGACCCGCTGCTCCACAGCCCATCATGAGCAGTGCTGGGATGAATAATGCGAGGATCATGGTGGAAAATCCACCGTTGTTGTGGGAATTGTTGTGCATCGCGCTTGGCTTGATGCGCGAAAATTAGTCAATCTTGTACGCTGTTGGGGGAAACCATCGCATCTCCGACGGATTGTCAACGTCAAAACTGCTTTGAAGCGCACCACACGGCTTCTTCTTCGCTCTTTCTTGGGGCCTTTCGTCATCACTTTTCTTGTGGCGTTGTTCTTTTTGGACATGCAATTCTTGTGGGTCTATGCCGATGAGCTCATTGGAAAAGGCCTCGCCATTCATGTGGTGCTAGAATTGCTGCTTTATGCTTCAGCCCGTTTGGTCAACCTCGCATTGCCACTCGCCATCTTGATGAGCAGCATCATGACGCTGGGCGCCCTTGCCGAGCATCAAGAATTGACGGCACTGAAATCTTCAGGGATGCGGTTGGGCCGCATTTTGAGGCCGTTGCTCATCTCCATGATGTTCGTCTCAGGAGGAGCTTTGATTTTTGCCAATTACGCCTGGCCTGTGGCCAACCTCAAGTTCCGGACGCTTCTGTACAGCGTGACCCGCAAAAAACCCACGCTCAACTTAGAAAACGGGGTGTTCTACAATGGCATTGAGGGGTATGCCATTCGGGCTGCTGAAGTCAATCAAGAATCGGGTGAGCTTCAAGACGTCCTCATCCACCACCATGGCGGAAGCCGAGATGGAGCGGGACTTGTCATCAAGGCCCGAAACGGGACCATGCGCACGTCCCCAACAGGACGGTTTTTGGTGCTCGACCTGAATGAAGGCTCGAGCCATGAAGACAGAACTGAAACCGGGGTTCGGCAGCGTGACCGGACATATCCCCACCTTAAAACCCTCTTCGAATCCCAGCGCATTCGCATTGATTTGAGCAGCTTGGACTTTGCAAAAGCAGACGAAGCACTGTTCAAGCGTGCTTATGAAATGATGAGCCTGGGGCAGCTAGAAGCTGCGATTGACTCTTTGGAGAAGGAGCGCGCCCAAATGGCCGTTGCACTGCAAGACTTTGGCCAGCGCAGCATGAACAAGCCCGTGCATGCCGATAAGCCCATATTCGGACTGGACACCACGGCCATCCATGCAGATTGGCTGGCACGCTTGGGGCCCGCTGCGGAGCGAAGGGTGCACGATGCCGCCCGAGACATGCTGCGCAATGCGATCCAAACCGCCCAAAATCAGCGGGACGATCGGATGTCCAAAAGGACACTCTCTGACCGCCATGCCATCGAATGGCACAGGAAGCTGTTTCTGGCATCCGCCTGTGTTTTGCTCTTCTTGATTGGCGCCCCCCTTGGCGCCATCATTCGAAAAGGCGGGCTTGGATTGCCCACTGTACTGGCCATTCTATTGTTTGTGCTGTACTACATCATCACCATCATGGGAGAACGCATGGTGCGTTCTGGAACCCTCACTCCCGCCTGGGGCATGTGGCTGGGCACCCTGCTGATGATTCCGGCAGCGGTTATGCTCAACTTGCGTGCAGCCCGAGAAATTTCATGGCGTCCGTTCGCACGGTTGCGCAACAGCCGATAACTTCACCACCTATGCGCATTCTCCAAATTTGTCACAAACCGCCACGACCATCTGTGGATGGAGGATGTTTGGCGATGAATGCCATTACAAGCGGATTGCTCAACAACGGAGCAGACGTCAAATTGCTGAGCGCTTTTACCCGAAAGCATCCGTTGACGCTGGATACACTCGATGCTGAATATGTAGACCAGGTCAATTTAGAGGGTGTCCCGCTGGAGACTGACCTCGACTTTAGAGACGCTTACATCGCTTTGCTCAATGGCGACTCTTACAACATCTCAAGGTTCTACAGCCACCAATTCGCCATGGTCTTGAAGCGGATTCTCTCCCGCTCCCGCTACGATGTGGTTCACCTTGAAAGCCTCTACACCACCCCGTACATCGACACCATCCGCATGCATGCGCCCACGGCGCTGGTCTCGCTGCGCAGCCACAACCATGAATTTCAGATTTGGGAACAGCGCTGGAAGGCCACACGGAATCCAGTGAACCGGCTCGCCTTGCGGCATCTTACCAATACACTCGAGCGCTACGAAAAAAGCGTACTGAGTAAGGTGGACACCATTGTTTCCATCAGCTCCACGGAGGGTATGGGCTATCGAAACTGGGGATTTACGGGGCCCATTCACGTGGCCGGGTTTGGCATTGAAACGCCCAAATCCCTGCATGATGTGGGTTTCTCCTCCGAGCAACCCAGGACCAAAAATGGCGTCAAGATGTTTCACCTCGGGGCCATGGATTGGGCACCCAATCGAGAAGGCGTGGATTGGTTCCTCGGAGAAGTGTGGCCAAAGGTTCTGCAAGCTCATCCACGCTCTGAATTCCACTTGGCTGGGAAAGGACTGAGACCGGATGTTTGGACCGATGTGCCCGGTGTTGTCAACCACGGAGAGGTGGAAGATGCCGCAGCCTTCGCTGCACAATATGACCTCTTGGTTGTCCCTCTCCTTCGCGGTGCAGGAATCCGCGTGAAAATCGTAGAGTCATTTAGCCGTGGGATTCCCGTGGCTTCCACGACCATGGGTGTCCAGGGCTTGGAAATCATGCTGCCTGACAGCTTGGTGCAAGCAGAGCCCGGCGATTTTGCCGATGCATTGATTGAATTGCTGAAAACGCCCGAGCGGTTAAATGAGCTTTCAGAAGCGGGGCGCTACGCGGCAAGAAGGTGTTTTGACCAAGACAAAATTGGAGCCGACTTGCTTGAATTTTATGGGCAGCATGTCCGGATCTGAACAGAAACCGAGGTTGGCGGTGTTGACCCCGCGTTTTCCTCTCCCCCTCAACAAAGGAGACCGGTTGAGGATTTTTCACCAACTGGAAGAGCTGCACCGTCATTTTCAAGTGGACTTGCATTGCCTGACCTTTCGCAAGATTTCCACTGAAGATCTGAGTGCCATCCAGGGCCGGTGCGAACAGGTTACCGTCCACAAGCTCAACTGGTGGAAGGCCGCATTCAGACTGGGTTGGTCTGTTTTTTCGAGGCGCCCTTTTCAAGTACTCCTCTTCACCGAGCGGCACCTTGTCCGGTCTATTCGCAAGGAAATCTTAAATGGGCAACCTGATGTTCTGTTGGCCCAGATGGTCCGAACGGCAGAATACGTGAAAGACCTCGACGCAGTGCCACATGTCCTGGACATCATGGACACCCTTCACGCTGGCGCTGAACGGGAAGCAGAGCGCGCGCCGTGGTGGAAAAAACCACTGCTTCGTGAAGAAGGCCGCCGGCTTTTGCGCTACGAGCACCGCATGCCCCAATATTTCGATGCATGCACGATCATTTCTGAACAAGACCGGCAGCTGTTGCCCCACCCTGACAAGGAGCGAATAACGGTGGTGCCCAATGGAGTGGACACGGATTTCTTCCATCCGGAAGCCTCACCTCCTCCACTAGAAGGCGCGCACCACAGGCAATATGACGTTTCGTTCTGTGGAAACTTGGGCTATGCTCCGAATGTGGTGGCCGCTCGGTTTTTGGCTCAGGATGTCGCCCCTGTTTTTGAGCGTATTACAGGCAGGCCCTTGGTCTTGCTCATTTGCGGCGCTCAACCTGCAGCGGCTGTCAAAGCACTGTCCTCCGATCATGTTGACGTGATTGGAGATGTGGCCGATATCCGTTCAGCCTATTTGGCGGCCCCCATTTTTGTGGCTCCGATGTTGGTCAACACAGGACTTCAAAATAAACTGCTAGAGGCCATGGCTTTAGAACGGGCTTGCCTGACCACTACCCGCGCCTTGGGGGCGCTGGGAATCGATGTGGGTGACGCTGTTGCAACGGCCAATGACGCCAGCACTTTCGCAGCTCAAATCGCTGACTTAACCCTAGATGAGGATCGCCGAATGCGCATGGGACGCGCGGCCATTCAAGTGGTTCAGACTGCATTTACATGGTCGGCTGCATCGGCCCCTTTGGTCGGCTTATTGCACAATCAAGCCCGTTCCTTTCGTGCAGGGCGTGCCTAGAACTTATTTTCGCAACATGCAAAAGGCCATTCCAGTATTGAATGCCAAAGGATTTCTTGACGGGGATAAAGATGCCCAGTCGCGCTTTCCATTGGAATTGAGGTCCGCTTTTGAGACGTATGGGTTTGTCACGCTCGAAGGCCATGGACTCGCTGATGCCCACATCAAATCCGCTTATGGCAGTGCGCAACGCTTTTTCGGACTCCCTGAACAAGAAAAGCGAGACACCAGTATTTCAGGCGTTGGTGGAAATTTCGGATACACGCCTTTCGGTCAAGAACACGCCAAAGATGATGCCCGTGCTGACCTCAAGGAATTCTATCATTTTGCCCAAACCAGGTACGATCAGCCGGACTGTCCTTCTGTTCCTGAATTCATTGCTGACGGAAGGTCATTGTATGCCAACCTCGAAGCACTGGCAGCCCGGCTGCTTGAAGCAGTGGCACTGTCCCTAGAATTGGACCGCCACTACTTTGCCGACTTTGTAAAAGGGGGCAACAGCATCCTGCGTGTGTTGCATTACCCTCCGGCTCCTGATGCTCCTGAGGATGCACCTCGGGCGGGAAGTCATGAGGACATCAATTTGATTACCCTCCTCGTAGGCAGTTCTGCAGACGGTCTGGAAGTGCTCGACAAAGAAGGCGATTGGATACCCGTTCGCGCACATGCCCAAAACCTGACGGTGAACGTGGGTGACATGTTGCAAAACCTGACAGGGGGGATTTTACGTTCTACCACCCACCGTGTTGTATTGCCCCCTGGACCACAGCGGAACCAGTCCCGCTACAGCCTTCCTTTTTTCCTGCATCCTGTCGGCCCGATGCCATTGAACCCCATCATGGGAGACGATGAGGCCTATCCGGCATGGACAGCGGCAGAGTTTCTCGATCATCGTCTGCGGGAGATCGGGCTGAAGTAATGCACACATTTGACCCTTGGCCCTGGCAAGTGGTAGGTCCTCTTATTGCAGGTGTCATGTCTTCCCTGCTCCTGATTGGAAAGCGATTTGGACTGAGTTCCAACCTCCGCACGATGTGCTCTATTGCAGGTGCAAATCGATTCTCCGACTATTTCAAGATGGATTGGAAGTCACAGTCGTGGAACCTCGTATTCGTGCTTGGAACAATCGCGGGAGGTGCTGTAGCACGGTTTGCACTGCTCAAGCCTGGCCCGGTCATCATCAATCCAAAGACAGCGCTTCGTTTGCGTGCATGGGGCATCGATGATGCGGGAACATCCTTTGCCCCGGACATCCTGTTTGGACCGGAGGCCTGGAGCAATCCCGCCGCCCTGGCTTTTTTGTTGATCGGAGGAGTGCTTGTTGGATTTGGCACACGTTGGGCCAATGGTTGCACCAGCGGTCATGCCATCAGCGGACTCAGTGCTTTTCAATGGCCCAGCCTGATTGCGGTCGCGGGTTTCTTGCTCGGCGGACTCATCGTGGCCCATCTCATTTTGCCCTTGTTGATTCCCTTGCTCTGATATGCTACGGATCTTTTTACTCGGCCTCGTTTTTGGAATTGCGCTCACCATGGGCGAAATCATCAGCTGGTTCCGCATCCAAGAGATGTTTTATTTTGAATCGTTTCACATGTTTGGAGTGATCGGCGGAGCCATGGCTGTTGGCATGCTTTTTAATCTCGCGGCGAGGCGCTTCAAATGGGGAACGGAATCAGGAGCGCCACTTGACATCCACCAGTATACAACCGGCTGGAAACGCTACATATACGGAGGCACTGTGTTTGGCATGGGGTGGGCTGTTACCGGCGCATGTCCGGGCCCTTTGTTCATCACATTGGGGGCTGGTTATTGGCCCATTCTGGTGGCCATTTTCGGCGCTTTGCTGGGCACATTTTTGTACGGACTTCTCATGAAGCACTTGCCGCATTGACTGCTCGGGAGCCCCATAGGCTTTCTTAAGATTCACCGCATCTACTTTTTTCAGTTTTCGGGGTTAATTGGGTACACCACCTTTTGACCCCCTATGAAAATCCGGTTACTGCCTGCCCTCTTTATTTCCCTTTTTTCCGCCATGCTTGGAGGCGCAGTCGTGCTCCAATTTGCACAGCAACCACCTGTTGTCCAGACCCTAGACTCCAAACCTCAGGCATTGCTCACCCACGGACAGCCTGCCCCTGTCCATCCCGCATCTGTGGTTTCAACAGAACCCTTTGTTGGAAAAGCAGCGGCTCTCCCCGATTTCCGCAATGCAGCAGGCCAGGCGCTCGATGCCGTTGTCCATGTTCGCACCGCCCAGACTGTAGCATCCAACTACGGTTGGTACGATTGGTCCGGCATGTTCCAAAGACAAGCACCCCAGAGTGTACCGTCGGGATCCGGAAGCGGAGTGATTCTGTCCGAAGACGGATACATTGTGACCAACAACCATGTCATCGAATCGGCAGACAACATTGAAATCGGACTCAACGACAACCGAACCTTTACAGCCGAACTCGTGGGAACGGACCCTACCACAGACATCGCTGTGCTCAAGATTGATGCCTCTGGTTTGAAAGCCCTCGAATGGGGCAACAGCGATGCAGTTCAGGTGGGCGATTGGGTCTTGGCCGTTGGCAACCCCTTCGACCTGACCAGCACGGTCACCGCTGGAATCGTTTCGGCAAAAGCAAGGGACATTCAATTGCTCCAACCGGATTGGGACCGCTCGCTGTTTCCCATTGAAAGCTTTATCCAAACCGATGCTGCGGTGAATCCCGGAAACAGTGGCGGCGCGCTGGTGAGCGATCGCGGAGGGCTGATCGGGATCAATACTGCCATTGCCTCCAGAACGGGAAGCTATGCCGGCTATGCCTTTGCCATTCCCGCGAGCCTCGCCCAAAAGGTTGCCCGCGACATCATTGAATTCGGAGCTGTGCAAAGGGCATTCTTGGGCGTGAACATCCAACCTGTCACCGAAGAAACGGCCCGCCGTTTGACATTGCCCTCGGTGTCGGGGGTCCTTGTTTCCGGTGTTACAGATGCCAGTGGAGCCCAAGATGCAGGGATGCTTGTAGGCGATGTGATCCTCTCTGTGGCAGGAAGCCCCACCCCCACTTTGCCAGAATTGCTCGAACGCGTCAATCGGTTTAGGCCTGGCCAATCTGCCACCGTTGAGGTCTGGAGAGATCAGAAAATGATGGCATTACAGGTAGAGTTAGGTTCTAGGGAAGGTTTGCTGTCACAGCGTTTGTCAGAAGATGACTCCCCGCGGGATAGCCCGCCGCTCCAGGCACCTGAAATGCCTTGAGGGGGCGACATTGTCCCTTACCTTAATGACCATGGCACAGCGCTCTTATTCCCTTCCATTTTTTCCTTTGGGGGTCTTTTTATTGCCCGGAGAGCGCGCCGGCCTGCACATTTTCGAACCACGTTACAGACAGCTCATCCAGGAGCTCGAAGAAGCCTTGAACAGTGGCCTTGAAGGATCGAACCGCTTTGGCATTCCGTTTCACTTCGAAGACATGACCGCATCCACCGGATGCTTGGCCAAGTTGGTAGAGGTAAAAAAAGAGCACCCTGGAGGCCGCAAGGACATTGTTGTGGAATGTGTGGGGCATTTCGAAACCCAGCGGTTCCAGCAACAAATGGAATCCAAGCTCTATCCTGGGGGGCATGTGGTCAATCGGGACATCAATTTGGATCATCCGCTAACACCGGATCAGAGGGAGCGCATTGGCGAAATCAAAACACTCCTCAAAAAGAACAAGGATGTCGATGTGGATCAGTTGTCTCACAGCACCATACTCGACCTGACCCAATGGCTCGGCCTGCCGCCCACACACAAGCACCGGCTTTTGGTGTTGAAAGGAGACCAACGCGCATTATTTCTGGATGGTGTTTTGCGGTGGACCAAACTCGTTTTGCAGCAAGAAGTACATATCCACAAGGGATTCTTCCCGAATTAAGCCCCCGTCAAAAATCGGACCGGGCTGGGCAGGGCTATCTTTGACGAGATTGTCGATAGCTATGAAAATCAAGACCAACAGCGCCTTTCAATTTGTCGCATGTAGCCTGACCTGCGTTTTTTTATCATTGGCCTTTGCGGGATGTGATGGCATGTCGAATTCTTCAGGGTTTGGAAACGGTCCTGCTATTGGAGATTATCAGGATCCCTTGCATCCTGAATACATGGCTACTCCGACCAAAGTGCATTTTCCCGACAGCGCCCTGGTCTTCTTGAGCGAGGAGAATTACTCCGAGTTTAAGGAAGACCTGTTCGGTTTTATGGACTCCAACAATGGCGCCCGCTATGCGGAGCATTTCAGTGACTACTACATCGCAGAAACCTTTACTACCGATTCCATCTTCGACATGTATGTGCGCATGTGGGGCCAATGGGACAGCATTGGAGTCTCCACCCGATTTGACCACTGGTCACTCCTGTATTGCTCTCCTTTCTACGAAGGTGAGATTTACGATGTGGCGCTCGCTGAAATCAATTTGAGGCACCACATGGTGTTTCAAAAGCGTTGGACAGGCAACTACAAGAATTTTGGCCGCACGCTCGGCGACCGCTACCCCAATGGCAGCATTGCATACATGGACACCACTTTTGTTGATGTCGAGGGTGACACCATTTACAGGCGACACATCACTGCCAATGCGCAGCGCTTGCTCTTCGCTGCACGCGCCCATGATTCAGACACGACACGGGGAGGCGGCATTCGCTGGCTGAATGAAGGTTGGCAAACGGTCCCATCAGTGGCCGATGTTATGGACTCCGCAGCTGTGACACAGGCTTTCAGGCACCGAGAAAGTTTTGGGCTGAATGTCTCCAGTGAGACGGACTCTACCGGTCTAGACTAACCGAATTTTCCGCGGTCCATCCTGCGCTGAATGATCCAAACCCCACTGGCACAACATGCCGGAAATTGAACTCAACATACCCAATGAATGGGGACAGCTCGAGGCTGTGATTGTGGGTCACGGCCGGCACATGGGGCCAAGGCCAACATTGGAGACCGCCTTTGACCCTACTTCCAAGTTTCACCTGGCACAGGGGTCCTTTCCCACGCAGGCTGAAGTGGCCACCCAATTGGACGGATTGGCCGAACTGCTAGAAGAGGAAGGCGTCTCTGTTCTGCGCCCTTCTGACTTGTCCGATGTAGAGCAAGTTTTTGCCCGGGATGTGGGACTGGTGATTGATGGAACATTTATTCGGTCTCGTACAATCGAGGCCCGCCGTGGAGAATGGGATGGGGTCGCCCCCCTGCTCGGGAATACGCCTTGGACGGCCTTGCCTCCTGAGGTTCGCATGGAAGGTGGTGATGTCATCGTACTCGATGGAACACTCTTTGTTGGAGTGACGCGACGTTCCGAATGGACGCACCTGCAGGTATCCCGGACCTTGCCTTCGGCGTTGGACTTTTTAGCATCCACCTTTCCAAACCGCGAAGTGGTCGGGTTAGAATTGCACAAAGACGACCACGACCCTTTGAAATGCGCCCTGCACTTGGACTGCGCATACATGCCTTTGGGCGGTGGGCATGCGATTGTCTGTCCTGAAGCTTTTGTTCATGAAGAGCAGCTGAACACCCTCAGGAACAGGCATTCATTTTGTGTTGATGTCACATTAGAAGAGGCGGCTCTTCTGCAAACAAACCTCTTGCATACCGCACCCGATACATTGCTGATTGACCCTGGGTTTACCAGGATCTCAGAGGCATTACTGGATCTGGGATACCGGTTGATTCATTGCCCCCTCGACAAGGTGGGGCACATGGGCGGTCTGTTCAGATGTTCCACCTTACCGCTTCGCCGTTCTTGAAGTCCATTCAACATGCCCACTGAAGATTCACAAGCCAGGCAAGCCAGGCAATCCACCAATCTCATCATGATGATCCGCCCTTCGGCTTTTCGCATGAACGAGGAAACCGCGGTGAACAATGCTTACCAAAGCGAAGCCCCTGGGCTCAGCAATGCCCGCGAGTGCGCAGAAGACGAGTTCAATGGGGTCGTCAAGGCATTGCGCCAACACGGCGTCAAGGTCGCCGTCTATGACAGCGACCCTGAGGACGACACACCTGACGCTCTGTTTCCCAACAACTGGGTCAGCTTTCACCGCGATGGACGGGTTGGGCTCTACCCCATGTTCGCGGAGAACCGACGTCGTGAACGCAGAGAGCCTGTACTGCACAGCCTGTGCATTGACCACGACCTCGAACTGGAATCCATTGTGGACTTCACCGAATTTGAACAACACGGCGTTTACCTGGAGGGGACTGGCAGCCTGATTCTGGACCGGGTGAACCGAAAAGCATACGTTGCCATTGGCCCGAGAACCGACCGCCAAGCAGCTGCACATTTCTGTGATGCATTTGACTACGAACTCGTTGACTTCACTGCGCTTCAGACCTCAGGGGACACCTCTGCCCCCATCTACCACACCAATGTCATGCTGGCAATAGGCTCTTCTTGGGCCGTTGTGTGTGACTCGATCATTCCCGATACAGATGAAAGGGAGAAAGTCATGGAAGCATTGACGGATGGCGGACGCACTGTGGTGCGCATTACACCGGAGCAAGTCAACGGGTTTGCTGGCAACGTACTCGAAGTGCTGAACGGTGAAGGCCGCCCTCTGATGGCCATGTCTTCGGCCGCTCACCAGAGCTTCACCCCCGAGCAGCGCGATGTTCTCGGCGCCATTGCTCCAATGGTCCATGCCCCCATCCCCACCATCGAGCAGCTTGGAGGCGGATCAGTCCGCTGCATGCTCGCTGAAGTTTTCCTGCCCCACAACGCACACTGATCATGCGACTTGACCCCCTGCTTCAATCTGCAGCAGCCACCGCTTTTGAGCGTTGTTTTGGCAGCGCGCTTGCGCCCGACCAATTCAGCGTCCAGATGACGCGCAAAGAATTTACTGGAGACCGCACCATTGTCTGTTTTCCCCTGGCACGTCACAGCAAAGCCGCACCTGACGCTACCGCAGAGCGTCTGGGCGAAGCCTTGGTCTCCGGCGATGGACCGGTGACCGGTTTCAACGTGGTCAAGGGTTTTCTCAACCTCGAAATTGAAGCTTCTTACTGGTCCGAGTGGCTCACCGGAGAGGCTGCTGGAACCGACTATGGCCATAAGCCATCCGGTAGCGCTCCTCGGGTCATGGTGGAGTACAGCTCGCCCAACACCAACAAACCCCTTCACCTGGGCCACCTGCGCAACAACTTTCTGGGGCACTCTGTGAGCCGCATTCTCGAAGCTGCAGGCCACTCCGTGACCAAGGTCCAAATCGTGAACGACCGCGGGATCCACATTTGTAAATCCATGGTGGCATGGCGCAAATTCGGACAGGGCGAAACGCCTGAATCCTCGGGCATGAAGGGCGACAAGTTGGTCGGGAAGTATTACGTTGCCTTTGACCAAGCCTTCAAAAAAGAAACCGCGCACCTCATCGAAGCAGGCCGCTCCAAAGAGCAAGCCGAGAAAGAGGCGCCCTTGATCCTCGAGGCCCAAGAAACGCTGAGGCTTTGGGAACAAGGCGACGCCGAAACGGTGGGTTTATGGAAAACCATGAACAGCTGGGTGTATGCTGGATTCGAGGACACCTACCGCACCATGGGCGTAGAGTTTGACAAACTCTATTACGAAAGCGACACCTACCTCACCGGACGAGACCGGGTATTGGAGGGATTGAAGCGCGGCGTTTTTGAGCAAACCGATGACGGTGCCGTTTGGGTGGACTTGACCGAAGACGGTCTGGACCGCAAACTCTTGCTGCGCGGCGATGGCACAGCGGTATACATGACCCAAGACATTGGCACAGCATTGCTGAGGTTTCAGGACTTTCCAGACCTGGACCGCCAAGTGTATACGGTGGGCAACGAGCAAGAGTACCACTTCAAAGTGCTGTTCCTGGTGCTGGGAAAGCTTGGCTTCCCCCAAGCTGAACGCTGCCACCACCTGAGCTACGGCATGGTCGAGCTTCCTGAAGGCAAGATGAAATCCCGCGAAGGGACCGTCGTCGACGCCGATGATTTAATGGCAGAGATGTTTGGCATTGCCCGTGAAATTGCACAGGAGGCCGGCAAACTCGAAGGCCTAGATGATGAAGCCCAGAGGGAAGTCTTTGAGCGCGTAGGACTGAGTGCCCTGAAGTATTTCTTGCTCAAGGTCGACCCCAAAAAGAACATGATGTTCGACCCCAAGGCTTCCATCGACTTTTACGGAAATACAGGGCCCTTTATCCTGTTCAATTATGTTCGGGGTCGGAGCATCCTGCGCAGGGCACACGATGAAGGACTCGCATTGCCCACCTCTCTCACCACGGTCCCGGGGCCCGAAGAAATGGAGCTGATCGGATGTCTTCACAGTCTACCCGATGTCATCTCCGAGGCAGCCTCGACCTACAACCCCTCATTGGTGGCCAATTGGTGCTATGACCTCACAAAAGCATTCAGCAGTTATTACCAAGAGCACCCCATCTTGGCTGCTGAAGATGAGCCAACCAGAGACTTCCGACTGGCTCTCACAGAGCGGTTTACCCGAAGCCTCAATACGGGCATGCACCTGCTTGGAATCGCCCTTCCTGAGCGGATGTGATCAGCCCACTTTGCGTCGCACAACCTGATTCACAAAGGTGAACTCCACGTTGCCTATTGGCTTCTCGGGGGCATCCAGTGATTCCTCGTGCCGTCCTGCGGTGCATTGAATCTGAGCTTCCCCTCCCTCCCAGCGGAGTGCACACGGGCCTGCTTCTTCCATTTCAATCACCACCACCAATCGTCCGTCCTTGTGCCAAGTACAACCTGCAACTTGGGCATACGTTCCTTTGATGCGGTCTCTGCTGAGCATGCTGACAAAGCGCTTGTACAGCACATACAACAGCATGGCCATCAGGCCGACAAAAAGTACTTGTGAAAGAAGGTCCAAGGTGTGCGTCATAAAGGCTCGGGTCTGTTGAATTCAGAGGGCAAAGATGCCCCCTATGGCTTGCACCGATTGGTAACGGTGAAAAACCGCATCGGCGTTGGCCACCACTTCGTGTATGGTCAATGCCATGTATTTCCCGCCGCCACTGGTTTTGCGCTCCACACGCACTTCAGGAGGAAATAGGGCGAGTATGGCTTCGGTTTTTTCCGATTGGTTTGGAGCGATGAATTTGAACATGTATTCAGATGGCCAATCGTGATGGGCATCCAAGCGCGCCCTCAATCCGGCCAATTCTTCGTCCTGCATGGTGCCAAAGTTATTCCTTGACCAACAGAAAGGGGCACCCTGTATGGGCGCCCCTTTCCTTCTCATACCCGCAATGGGCTGGTTTTGGTCAAATGCGGATGTTGTTACTCGGCACAATCCGATCCATAAATCTGGAAGAAGTCGAGCAAGTCGTTGATGTTGATGGAACCATCGCCGTTCAAGTCACCAGGGCAAGGTGGCGTGTATTCACAGCTGCCATCGTTGGTGTTGGCCAACGGATTGTAGTTCTCTGCCTGTGAATCGGTGCAGCCTTCGAGCGGAAGGATACAGCCTGAGTCAAAGTTGGCTGAGGGGTCGTAATTCAAAGCCGTTGGATCCGTACAACCGGGATAGAGACAAGATCCGTCATCGGTCACTGCAGTGTCGCTGTAGTTGGCGGCGGCAGCATCCGTGCAACCCTCTACAGGGTAGGAACAGAATCCACTGACGTTGGCGTTGGCGTCATAGTTGTCCGCTTCAGGGTCCATACAACCGAGGAACAGGCAAGAACCATCGTCCTCCAAAGCTGACGCATCATAGTTGACAGCTCCGGCATCGGTGCAGCCTTCCATCGGATAAGAGCATTCGCCCTCCACGTTGGCAGAACTGCTGTAGTTGTCCGCTTCGGGATCCATACATCCGAGGAACAAGCAAGAACCGTCGTCATCAGAGGAGCCTGGCATGTAATTCAGGGCCGTATTGTCGGTACACCCTGCCACCTCGAGCTCGTCGCAAATCCCGTCGCCATCGACATCGTTGATGCAGGTCGAGCCGTCGCAATCATAGATGCCTGTGTATTCACAGCTTCCATCATCGTTTGTGGCCTCCTCAACATAGTTGCACGCTGTGGCATCGGTACAGCCACATGAGCTGTTGCCAATGGGGAACGTGAGGATGAGGTCATTGTCACCGTCACCTTCTGGGAAGATCTGCAGTGAAATCTGGCCACTGATGGTACCGTTGGTCGTGAATTGACCGAGCAACACCCGCAGGTCATCTCCTGCGATGCCATTGGTGGCACCATTCAGGGTAAACCAAGCTCCACCGAACATCCCGTCAATGGCGATGTTGCCGCCGGCTTCGAAGGGTGAAATCCAATTCGCTTCATCGCTTTCAATGGCGGTCACCTCGATTTCGCCCGCAGCGGTATTGGCCAACTCAGTCAATCCAATGGTGACGAAGCTGTCATACGGAAGCTGGGGAGCGATGCCGTAGAGCAAGGGGTTCGTGTTTTGACCCAGCGCACCTCCAAACGGATCCTGGTAGAAGGAGGTCGACGTGTTGATGTATGTCTCCAAGCCATCCTCACCCACTGCACTAGAAAGCACGTCTGTAGGATTAACCATGGTAACGTACAACTGGTAAGTGGTCATGCCGGGAACGCCATCCACAGCTACAGTCTCGAGTTCCACACTGTAACCCTCGATCACAGGAGCGTTGAGGCAGCTGCAGTAGTCACAAGAGCCATCCTCGAGATTGGCCACCTCGAAGTAGTTACACGCTGTTGAATCTGTGCATCCAGGGATGGTAGCCACCACACAAGATCCGTCGTCTTCGTCCGCAAGTGGGTTGAAGTTGAGGGCCTCTGGGTTTGTACAACCCGCGTAGATACAAGACCCATCACCAGCGGCAGCTTGGGCATCGTAGTTGGTTGCGGCAGGATCGTCACAGCCAAGGTTGAAGTTCACCGTCACCGCCTGTGTTACGATGGTTTCATTGCCACAGTCGTCCACAACCGTAAAGGTTCTGGTCGCTGTGTACCCACCCACTCCTTGAGCGCTGCATACGTCCACATACGTGATGTTGACGGTGCCGCAAGCATCCTCAGCTTCAGGGAATTCCACCGGAATGTCCTCTCCTGCAGACACCTGATAGGTGGAGTCTGCGGGGCTGCTGATGATCACTGGAGCTGTTGTGTCGTTGAACGCGATGGTCTGAACATGCGTAGAGCTGTTTCCACAACCATCCTCAGCAGTGAATGTGCGCAGTACTGTATACTGGCCAGCGCAATCACCCGCCACTGTTTCATCAGTGTAGTTCACACTCACTGTTCCACAGTCATCGGAAGCTTCTGCAATGGTCACGGGCAAAGCCTCGCTGCAATCCAATGAGAGGTCCTCAGGTGTTGCAGTGAAGGTGGGAGCCGTTGTGTCCAAGAATGAAATGGTCTGGACAGCAGAGGTGCTGTTGCCACAGCCATCCACTGCCGTGAACGTGCGCTCAATGACACGGCTACCGTCGCATGGGAACGTCTCGGTGTCTGTGTACGTCACCAATGCACCCGTGCAAGCGTCAGTGGCCGTAGCCATCTCCAAAGTGTATTCCGCCGCGCAATCCAAGGTCTGGTCTGCAGGTGTGAAATCAAACACAGGAGCGGTCATGTCCTCCAACGTAATCGTCTGCACTTCTGTAGTGCTGTTGCCGCATGCATCGGTCACTGTCCATGTACGTGTGATGATGTTGTTGGTCAAGCAATTCAATGGATTGAGGGCCTCAAGACCCGCTGCACCATCCTCGCTGATTTCCATCGTGCTTCCGTCTACTTCGTCGAGCACCAAAACAATCTCATTGGCGAGGGTGGTCACCGTCCAGTCGGCCGATGCCGCGTCAGCGAGCAAGGTTCCCATGTCGATGTTGGCTCCGACGATTCCCGCTCCTGAGATATTGCTCAGGCGAACCTCGATGTAGTCATAGCTTTCAGAGCCGGCGACGTCTGCAACTGTCAGCGCAACCTGGTTGCCGGTAACATCGATCTCAATGGCCCCGCGAAGGTTCAGTGGGTTGGACGTTTCATCTGTCAGTGACAGCTCCATGCCCGCACCGATTGGTACGCCTGTAGCTTCGAGAACCCGTGGGAAGGCGGCCAGGTTATTCAGGCGCAATTCCACGCGGAAATCTGCAGTCATGCCCTCCAAGGAGAAGGTGCCGTCTGTCACTACATCGGAGAAATTCACCGCAGGGGCAGCATCACAGCCATCTGCAGCATCGGTCAAGGCTCCTGCATTGGCAGGAACAGGATCCACTGAACAGTCTAAGGTCACATCGGCTGGGACAGTGAATGTCGGCGCTGTGGTGTCTTCGAAAGTCAAGGTCCAATCATGGGTGGCCGTGTTGCCGCAAGAGTCTGTTGCAGAGAACGTCCTCACCACTTGGTACTGACAAGCATCCAAGGTCACCTCAGCGTCGCTGTACGACACCTCGATGGTGCCTGCGCAGGCGTCTTCTGCCGTCACTGTCACAGTGGGCACTTCTTCACCGCACTCCAAAGTCTGGTCCGCGGGGAGCCCAGCAAATACAGGGGCATCGTCATCCAATACACTGATGCTCTGCACTTCTTGTGTGAAGTTGCCACAAGCGTCGATCGCAGTGAACGTTCTAATGAGCGTATAGCTGTTGGCACATCCGCCTTCTACCACTGACACTTCTTCGTTCAGTTCAACTGAACCACAAGCGTCCGAAGCAGATGGGCTTGGGAAGTCATACTCCTCTTCACAACCAATGGTGAGGTCGGCAGGAACACCTGAGATGACAGGGTCAGTCGTGTCGACAATCGTATACTCGGTCGTCTCAGTGCTCACATTGCCACAGGCGTCTTCCGCAGACCAAGTCCGCAGCAACGTTCCTGTGTTTCCACACCCTGTAGATGTCATTTCATCCGTGTAGGTGATGGTCACACCGTTGCAGTTGTCTACTGCCACGGGTTGTGTGCTCGGGATGGGATCGCCGCATTCCACGGTTGCACCAGCAGGAACATTGGTAAACACTGGAGCCTGCTCGTCCACCACATGGATCACGTGGGTGACCGTATCGGCATGCCCAAAGTCGTCCGTTGCGATGTAAGAGCGAATGATGTCGAAAGTCTCACCACAAGGGCCATCGACAATCGAATCGTTGTAGGTGAAAGTCAAGTCCTGGTCACAGTTGTCTGTGGCAGCAGGCATGACTACACTGATGTCTGCTGAGCAGCTTACGTTCATGTCCTCAGGAACCTCGGTAAACTCAGGTGCTTCACTGTCAAACAGGCAAGCATCATCGCAACCGTAGCCAAACTGGGGGAAGTAACAGCTGCCATCGTCGATAATGGCACTGGCGACATAGTTACACGCCGTGACATCTGTACAACCGCACTGGCTGCCACCGAAGGTCAAGGTGACGCGTTCTTGGTTCAGGTTGTCTCCCTCTGGGAACACCTGCACATAGAACTGTCCGCTCAAATCACCATTGGTGGTCAGCTGAGCCAAGAGCACTTTGTTGTCATCGCCTGCGACACCGTTGGAAACATCGGGGTTGACAAACCAACCTGAGCCGATGATGTCATCGATGGTAAATCCGGAACCACCTTCAAACACAGAGCTCCATGCTTCGGGCTCAGGAAGGCCTTGGATGTTGCCCTCACCATTGGCAGATACCGGTGCGGCGTCAATTCCAATCGTGAACCAGCTGTCGAATTCGATCTCTGGAACGAAACTGTAAAGAATGGGGTTGATTCCGTTGGGGAACACGCCTCCATTGGGGTGCTGATAAAAGTCTCCCGTCGTCTCGATGTACGTTGGATTGGCTGACTGACCGGTTACAGCGCTCACCTTGTCGGTGGCGTTTGGCGTTGTGATGTAGACGCGGTAGGTCGTATACCCTGCAATGGCATTGGTGGCATACTCCTCAATTTCTACGCCATATCCTGACAGGTCCGTGGTAAACCCTGAACAACTGCAGAAGTCACAAGAGCCGTCGTCTTCGTCTGCCAAAGGCGCATAGTTGCAGGCCAAGGGGTCCATACAGCCGCTGAAGTTGCCATCAAAGGCGTCACAGATGCCGTCTCCATCGCTGTCGACCAGGCAGTTGCCCTCGCAGTCATACTCTGGCTCAGGGAAGGCACAGCTGCCGTCATCTGCACTGGCTGCAGCGTCGTAGTTACAAGCCGCAGCGTCGGTACAACCGAGGCAGCTTGTGAACTCACACGAGCCGTCATTGATGCTCGCTTCGCTGTCGTAGTTACAGGCGCTGCTGTTGGTACACCCTGTGCAACTCACGTATTCGCAGCTGCTGTCATCGAAGGTGGCGTCTGTGTCAAAGTTGCAGGCGTTGAGATCCGTGCAACCCAAGGTCTCCTCCTCATCGCAGATGCCATTGCTGTTGCCGTCATTGATGCAATCTCCATTGCAATCGAGGTTGGCCGCTGGCGGATAGGTGCAAGACCCGTCCGAACTCGTCGCTGAAGCGTCGTAGTTACAGGCTGCTGCATCGGTACATCCAAAGCAAGAGACATAGTCACATGACCCGTCATTCTGAGAAGCGGCAGCATCGTAGTTACATGCGGCTGTATCCGTACAACCTGCGCAGCTCACTGTATCACAACTTCCATCATCGAAAGAAGCTTGATCGTCAAAGTTGCAGGCCAGCGGGTTGGTACATCCGGTCACCTCTACTTCGTCACACAAATCATTTTCGTTGACGTCGTTGAGGCATTCTCCTGCGCAGTCGACATAGTCGACACCGTAAATGTCTTCGGCAGAAAGACAGGTCACGGGGATGGTGGCCGTTGCGTCATAGTTGCAAGCCGATTCCTCGGTACAACCCGCACAAGAAGAGAATTCGCAGGGGTTCTCGGTATCGCCGAAGTTGCAAGCGAAGGTCAATTCACAACCTGTGGACTCCACCATTGGGGCAGATCCACCATAAGAACATCCGTAGGTCAGGAAATCGGCCACTCCGTCTTCATAGTTGTCTGCAGTGGGATCACCACAGCAAGCATAGAAGTCACAAGCGCTGTCCAATTGAATGGTGGCTGTGGGGTCGTAGTTACATGCAAAGGTGATCATACACCCAGCGCAGCTCTCAAACTCACAGCTGCCATCGCTGACATTGGCGTCGAGGTCATAGTTGCAGGCAGAGGCGTCGATACAGCCGGGATACTCACAAGAGCCATCGCCAAAGTCGGCGGTGCTGTCGTAGTTGCTGGCCGTTTCATCTGTACATCCTCCAAAGAGGCAGGAACCGTCATCAATCGAAGCCGTATCGTCATAGTTGAAGGCGCCACTTTGGGTACATCCCCTGCAGCTGAAGAACTCGCACGACCCATCATGGAGGGTGGCTGTGCTGTCGTAGTTACAGGCCAAATCGTTGGTACAACCTGCACAAGAGGTCACATCGCAACTGCCATCGTCGAGGTTGGCACCTGGAGTAAAGTTGCAAGCTTGTGGATTGGTACACCCTTCAAACAAGCAAGATCCATCGTTAAAGTCAACCGTAGCATCGTAGTTCGAGGCCCCTTCATCGGTACAACCACCGAAGAGACATCCGCCATCATCCAACAAGGCTTCACTGTCGTAGTTGGCCGCTTGATCGTCGGTACACCCGTAGCAATCAAACGTGCAGCTGTTGTCATTTTCCGTGGCCGCTGGGTCGAAGTTACAAGCCGTTGAAAGGTTGCAACCCAACACCTCGTTGAGGTCGCAGATGCCATCGTTGTCCTCATCGGAAATACATGTGCCATCGCACTCATATCCATAGGCCGGATAGGTGCAGCTGCCATTGTCATCGGTGGCCAGCTCGCTGTAGTTGCAAGCTGAAGTGTCGGTACAACCCGGAACTTCATCCTCGTCGCACACGTCGTCGCCATCGACATCGTTCAAGCAAACGCCGTCACAATCGAAATGTGGTGCCCCGTAGAGGTCGGCTGGATAAAGACAGTTGTCGTTGTCTGTGTAAGCGGCGTCAGGGTTGTAGTTACAAGCATCCTCCAACTGACATCCACACTGCGGCTCGCCCCAGCGCAAAGTCTGGAACTGCATGTTGGAGCCGTCTCCGTTGGGGAAGACCTGCACATACATTTGGCCACTGAATACGCCATCGGTGGTGAACTGACCTACGAGGACGCGGAGATCGTCTCCGGCAATGCCGTTTGAAGATCCGTTCAAAGCATACCAACCACCGCCATACTGACCGGTGAGTTCGATGTTTTCGCCACTCTCAAAGGCTGCAATCCAAGGCTCGCCTTCGACGACTGAGACTTCGCCCTCCCCTGCTGACAAATCTGCAGAAGATGTGAGGCCTACAGACACCCAGCTGTCATATTGGACAGATGGGAATGCGTCGATCACGGCTTGATTGATGCCATGAGCGCTGGCCGAGCCGAGAACGTCTTGGTAGAATGAGGTGCTGGTGCGCACATATGTTGGGTTCAAAACGTCACCCGTTACAGCACTGAAGAAATCGTCAGCGCTCTCCACGGTGATGTACACCTGGTAGGTGGTCATGCCATCGATGCCATCCTGGATGGTGTCGATGTCGAGGTTGTATGGTCCGTCAACGGGGTAAACACCGTCACAGGAGCAATAATCACAGCTGCCATCGTCGGCGGTAGCCACATCGCTGTAGTTACAGGCCGAGGCGTCCATGCAGCCGAGCACTTCCAGCACCGTGATGGTCTGGGTTGCTGTTGCGGCATTGCCACAAGCGTCCACTGCAGTAAAGGTGCGGGTGATCAACGCGAAGTCGTTGGCACTGCCATCCACTTCATCGGCGTACAACACCGTCGCAGCACTGCAGTTGTCAGAAGCTTCAGCCATTACGACCTCTACATCATCGTACACGCTGACTGTGACATCCGCTGGAACGCTCGTGAATTCGGGGGCCACGGTGTCCACCACCGCAATGGTCTGGACATGCGTGGTCGTGTTTCCACATGGGTCTTCTGCAACAAAGGTCCGGTAGATCGCAGAAGCACCTGCGCACTCGCCGTCCTCTGAAACCTCAGATTGGCTCACCGTTACACTGCCACAATCGTCGGCAGCGACGGCACTTGAAGCGGGCACCGCGGCACCGCAAGCAATGGTCGTGTCAGCCGGTACCTCCACAAAGGTGGGCGCAGCGTTGTCCTCGACCGTAATGACCTGAATGTCGACTGCTTCATTGCCGCAATCGTCCAGAACACGCCACGTCCGGGCAATCTGATCCCCAACGCAAGGAGACATGTTGAACATGCCCACATCGTTGTAGGAGACGGTATAGGAATTGCAATCTTCAGCAGAGGTCACATCTCCTGTGTTGGCAGGAGACAGGTCGTCTCCACAAAACACAGCAATGTCAGCTGGAGCGCTAAACACGGGGGCATCATCGTCTGAAACCGTGATGGTCCAGACATTGATGGTGCTGTTGCCAGCGAGGTCTGTGGCGGTGTATGTGCGGACCACGGAGCTCAAGCAACCGTCGCCAGAAGTGGCCTCGGTCATGGTGACCGTAGCATCTGAACACTGGTCTGTCGCCAACACTTCTGCCGGGGGCAGCGCATCGGAACAGCTCACAGTCACATCCGCAGGGAAATCCACAAATGCAGGTGCATCGGTGTCGACATTCGGACCGAAAGTCAAGGTCACCAGGTCACCCAAGCCATCGCTTTCGCCGTTCGGGAAGACTTGAACCAAGAATTGGCCACTGAGATCGCCATCGGTTGTCAGCTGTGCGAGGAGAACTTTGTTGTCGTCGCCTGCAATGCCGTTGCTGTTGTCGCTGGTCACGTACCAAGCGCCACCAAAGAATCCATCGATGGCCAGGTTCTGTCCGTTCTCGAATTCTGTAGTCCAGCTTTCGGCTTCAGCCATGCTAATGGCTGCTTCACTGGCACTCAAATCAGGAGACTGAGAAATTCCAATGGTGACCCAGCTGTCAAACTCCAGCCCTGGGTAGGTATCGAAGAGCAGTGGATTCACGCCGTTGGGGAACACACTTCCCAGCTCATCTTGATAGAAGCTGGTGGTCGTGTTGATGTAAGTGGGAACCTCTGCATCTCCACTGACCGCGCTTACCACGTCTGTGGCGTTTGGTGTCGTGATGTAGAAACGGTAGGTCGTCATGCCTGCAATTCCATCAAAAGAGACGATTTCCTGCTCCAGGCCGTAGCCTTCGAAGTTGCTCCCGAGGTCTGCACAACAGTAATTGCATGATCCATCTTCCTGATCAGCGCCAGGAACATAGTTACAGGCCGTAGCATCGGTGCATCCCAATACGGGGCAAGCCGCACAGCTGTTCCAGCACACGGCGTCAAGCGTTGTGCTTGCCGCCACATCCAACACGCGGTTCACATATTCGGCAGGATCTGTGGTGCAGGCTTCGCTGCCATCAAACATTTCCTGAGCTGACCATCCATTGACGGTGAACTTGTATTCCTGCAAGCCCTCTGTAAGGGTCACGGTAAAGGCCCAAATGCCATCGCCGTCGCTGTCGTCCATAGGATTGCAATCGCCGCACCAGCTGTTGTATGTTCCGTTGAGGAACACCACATCTGAAGGGGCCAAGCCATATTGATTCATGTCCACCTGGAAGGTGATGCTGTATTGGCATGAGGCATCATCAATCAATGCCGTTGCGTCATAATTCACCGCAGCTTGATCCATACAACCTGGGAAATCGAGGCATGCTGCACAGGTGTTCCAACACACGGCAGACAGGTCTTGAGCACCGTCCACAATCAGACTGCGGTTGGTAAACCCGCCCAAAGTTGCCGTGCACGATGCACCTGGTGTAAACTCCTCTTGTTGCGACCACCCGTCAAGGGTGAACTTGTATTCAATGGTATCCGCAAGAATGTTCAACGTCACTTCGTAGACATCGTCTCCCACGGCCGTCATGGCATTGCAATCGCCACACCAGTTGTTGAAGCTGCCGTTCACGTTGACCGTACCAAATGAACCTTGGAAATTGCCCATGTCCACACGGAAGGTGACGGGGAACTGGCAGAGGCCATTGTCGATGTTGGCGAGGGCATTGTAGTTCGAAGCTGAACTGTCCATGCATCCGGCGATGTCATCGGCGCATTCTGTGCAGCTGTTGTAACAGACCAAAGGCATCACAACTGGGGCATCCACAACAGTGAAGCCGCGGTTGGCAAACCCATCTTCTGGGTTGAAATCACAAGCAGACCCGGCGACCAGCTCTTCTTGAGCAGACCAGCCGTTGATCGTGAACTTGTATTCAGCGGTTCCGGGTGCCAAAGGCAACGTCACCGTCCAAACGCCATCAGCGTCTTCGTCGGAGAGCGGATTGCAATCGCCACACCACTCGTTGAATGTGCCATTGACATAAACGATGTCGCCAGCCTGGAGGCCCGCTTGTTCCATGTCCACTTGCAAGGTCACATTGTACATGCAAGACCCGTTGTCACTCGTCGCGGTAGCGCTGTAATTGACCGCATCATCGTCTGTACAACCCTGGGTCGCCTCTGCTTGCTCTGCGCAAGTCAGGCAGCTTCCGTAAGTATCAGAAGTGGCGGTACCGGCGGTCGTCAGGCGGTTGGCATAGGTAGATGCGTCTGTGACTGCTGCACAAGCACTCCCTGCTTGGGCATCGTCGACGAGGTTCTCCTGGTCAGCCCAGTTGTCTACCATGTACTTGTACTCTACATCACCTTCAGGAATGCAAACGGAGACGCTGTACGTGCCATCGCCGTCTTCATCGGTCAAAGTGTTGTAGGATTCTGCACCACACCAATTGCACCAAGGGCCGGTAACGTGAACAGAAGAATAGGTGGTTTCGCTGCAAGACATGTCGACGTTGAACACCGTCTCTGTCGTCAAGCAGTCTCCATTGCAGTCAAAGTTGGCCGCTGCAAATTGACAAGAACCGTCATCCGAAGTGGCGGTATCGTTGTAATTACAAGCCGTGTTGTCCGTACATCCGGAAACACCGCAAGAGACCTGACTGAAGCTGAAGTTGCTTTCAATGAGTTGGGCTTGCTCCCCGTTTGGAAAGACCTGGATGTAGAGCTGTCCGCTGATCTCTCCGTCTGTGGTGAGTTGTGCGAGCAAGACCCTTTGGTCATCCCCTGAAATTCCATTGGTGCTGCTGGGAAGGATGTACCAACCTCCTCCAATCGGAGAGCTGATGTCCACTCCTCCTCCGGCGCCAAAGCCCACTTCCCACGAGGTCACATTGGGGTCGACCAAAACAGAAATGTCCGTTTCGCCGTCGGCCAAGATGGGTTGCTGGTCAATTCCAATGGTCACCCAACTGTCGTATGCCGCGTCCGGAAATGGACCGTAATACAGGGGATTAATGGATGCTGCCGTGGTTCCTCCGAGCGGGTCCTGATAGAAGGACGTCGTCGTATTGAGGTACAACGGATTGACACCGTCGCCAATACAGGCTGAAACAAAGTCTGTAGTGCCCGGGGTGGACATGTAGACACGATAGGTTGTCTTACCGCCAACGACATCAGTTGCGTGGGTTTCCACGGATAACTGAAAGCCTGCAACGTCATCAGAGACATCGAAACAAGCATTTTGGGCGGTTACTGTCCCCATAAAGGCGACGAGTAAACAAGTGAGGGAGTACAGTTGAAAGCGCATGTTCATGCAGTTAAGCCCCCTAAATTACACAATTTCGTCGATACTTCAGGCTGTTTATCGAATTATTTTCCTAATTAGTCGAATATTCCTCCACTTTGCCCTGCCCGAGAAAAGAGACGAAAGAGGGAACCTACCTTTGTTCTATCCATGTTTGAGAACCTAAGCGACCGCTTCGAAAAGGCCTTTCAACGCATCCGCGGAGAGGCCACCATTACAGAAGCCAATATTGGCGAAACCGCCAAAGAAATCAGGCGTGCCCTCGTAGATGCCGATGTCAATTACAGCGTCGCCAAACGCTTTGCGAACCGGGTCAAAGAGCAGGCCTTAGGACAGGAAGTTCTCACGGCGGTAAAGCCGGGTCAACTGCTGGTCAAAATCACCCAGAAGGAATTGGCCGATTTTATGGGAAGCTCACACTCAGAGCTGAACATCAAAGGCAAGCCTGCAGTGATTTTGATGAGTGGCCTGCAGGGATCGGGTAAAACCACGCACACCGCAAAACTGGCCCTTCACCTGCGCACCAAAATGGGCAAGCGTCCCTTGTTGGTCGCCTGTGATGTCTACCGTCCTGCTGCCATCGACCAGCTCGAAGTCATGGCAAAAAGGGTTGGCGCTGATGTGTTTACCCAACGGGACCAAAAGGATCCTGTAGAAATCGCCAATGCAGCGATGCGCCACGCAAGAAGCCATGGCAACGACGTGGTCATTGTGGATACAGCGGGCCGCCTGGCGGTCGACGAGAACATGATGGATGAAATCGCACGCATCAAAGCTGCGGTAAACCCATCAGAGACGCTTTTTGTGGTCGATGCCATGACCGGTCAAGACGCGGTCAAGACGGCCCAAGCGTTTCATGACCGCATCGCATTCGACGGCGTCATTCTCACAAAAATGGACGGCGACACCCGCGGTGGTGCGGCCCTTTCCATTCGAGAAGAAACGGGCAAACCGGTCAAGTTTATTGGTACCGGAGAGAAGCCCGAGGCTCTGGAAGTCTTCCACCCCGACCGCATGGCCCAGCGCATTCTGGGCATGGGCGATGTGGTCTCTTTGGTAGAAAAAGCCCAGGAGCAGTTTGACCAAGAGAGCGCAAAAAAGCTTCAAAAGAAAATCCGCAAGAACAACTTTGATTTTGAGGACTTTCTGGAGCAAGTTCAACAGGTCAAGAAAATGGGCAACGTCAAAGACTTGCTCGCCATGGTTCCCGGTATGGGCAAGGCCTTGAGGGACGTCGACATTGATGATGACGCCTTTAAACACATCGAAGCCATCATCCGCTCAATGACCCCTGATGAACGCAAAAATCCCGATGTCCTAAACGGGAGCCGCAAAGACCGCATTGCCAAAGGCAGTGGCACCAGTGTTCAAGAGGTCAACCAACTCATTAAGCAATTTGGCGAGATGAAAAAGATGATGAAAGCCATGAGCGGCGGTGGTCGCCGCGGCATGTCAGGCATGATGTCTCGGGCGGGCGGACAGGGTGGAATGCGCATGCCACGATGATTACTGCGCCCGCTTCTCACACCATGGATACAGAAATTCTCGACGGCAAGGGCTTGTCCCAAAAAATAAAGGAGGAAATCGCCATTGAAGTGACCGATTGGGTCGCCCAAGGCCACCGCCGCCCGCACCTTGCAGCGGTTTTGGTGGGTCAGGATGGCGCCAGCAGAACCTATGTGGATCACAAGGTGAAGAGCTGCGCGCAGGTTGGATTCGAGAGCACTCTGATTGAACGGGCCGCTGACGTTTCTCAGCAGGAGCTGTTGGAGATTGTGGCAAAGCTCAATGCCGACCCCAGCATAGATGGGTTCATCGTACAGCTTCCCCTGCCCGATCACATCGACGATCAAGCGGTGATTGAGGCCGTATCGCCTTCGAAAGATGTGGATGGGTTCCATCCCTCCAACATGGGCAACCTGGCCTTGGGATTGCCCGGGTTTGTGCCGGCGACACCTGCGGGTATCATGACTTTGCTGGACCGGTCAGGCATTGAAACGGCGGGCAAGCATGCTGTGGTCATCGGCCGCTCGAGCATCGTGGGGACCCCCATGTCACTCTTGTTGAGCCGCTCAGGGAATCCCGGCAATTGCACGGTGACACTGTGCCACAGCAGAACCCAAGACTTGGCCGCACATTGCCGCCGCGCCGACATTTTGGTCGCCGCTGTAGGCCGTCCTGGAATGGTAAAAGCAGACATGGTCAAGGAGGGTGCTGTAGTGATCGATGTGGGCATCACACGGGTTGAAGACCCCTCCGCAAAGCGCGGATTTAGACTCAAAGGCGATGTGGATTTTGCCGATGTAGCGCCCAAATGCAGTTGGATCACACCTGTACCCGGTGGGGTCGGGCCCATGACGATCGTAAGCCTGCTCAACAATACCCTGGCAGCAGCCCGCCGTTCAGCGGCGCTTGCCTGAGCCATGGACCGCACTACCGACCTTCATTGGATGCGCAAGGCCCTGGCCTTGGCCGAAAATGGACGTTGGAATACGGCACCCAATCCGCGGGTGGGATGCATCATTGTGCACGAGGGCGTATCGATTGCAGAAGGTTGGCACGCCCAGCTCGGCGGCGCCCATGCCGAGGTGCATGCTTTGGGCAAGCTGGAGCCAAGCGATGAGAGGCTGTCATCTTCTACCGCTTATGTCACTTTGGAGCCGTGCAACCACCACGGGCGCACACCGCCGTGCACAGCGCTGCTGATGGACCGTGGAGTCCGTCGGATTGTGGTGGGCATGAAAGACCCTGACCCCCGAGTTGCCGGCAGCGGAATCGACCGTTTGAGGGCTGGAGGCGCCCAGGTCACTGTATTGGATGACCTGCCCGGAGGACGTTGGTTGAACCGTCGGTTTCTTTCTGCACACGAACGGGGCCGTCCATGGGTGGTGCTCAAATGTGCCATCAGTCCCGATGGTTATGCAGACCCTCCGCGAAACCGCCAAGAGCAGGGCAGCCTGCCCATCACTTCTGACACCCTGAAAAAACTCACCCACCAGTGGCGTGCCGAAGAGCAAGCCATTTTGGTAGGTGCAGGTACCGTTGTGGTAGACAATCCCCGACTGGATGTGCGCGAGGCTTCTGGTCCCCAGCCCTTCCCGGTGGTTTTGGACCCGCACGGCCGCACTTCACCGCAGTCGCTTGTATACCAACACCCAGGTGTTGTGGTCCTTGGAGGGCCTCGGAACCTGCCAAAACATGCGGTGCAGCTTGAGGCTCCTGTTGGAGCCGCATTGGAAACGGTGCTGGCCCATTTACACCAACTCGACTGTCGCTCGGTTTTGGTAGAAGGAGGACCGAAGACATGCGGTGGCTTCATTGAAAGTGGATTGTGGGACGAAGCCCGATGGTGCATCGGCTCCACTCCAACCGGAGGGGGAATTCCCGCGCCTCCATTGCCTCCAGAGGCCAAGATGCGCGGGGTACATCCGTTTGGAAACGACCAGGTCCGCTACTTTGTCAATCCCAATTCAGCGGTTTGGGCAGGTCATGCGCCAGCTCCCACTTTGGCCCTTCCTTTGCCGGCATGATCGCACTGGGACTTTGCATCTTCGTTTCCACACTCATGTTCAGCTGTTTCAGGCTGTTTCCTCGAATGAATGTGCGTCTGGAAGATGCCATTGTCATCAACTACATGGTGGCAGCCACGTTGTCCATCGCCATGGCCGGACCTGAACACGCCTTGGAAAGGCTCAGTGCTCCAAGCTCATTGGCCGGTGCCGCCATGGGGGTGATTTTCCTGTACATGTTCAGGAAAATCGGGGAGTGTACCCAGAAACTTGGTTTAGGTGTCGTCGCCATTGCGACCAAAATGTCCATGGTATTGCCCATGCTGGTGTTTATTGCAATGGACCCCACTGACGCCTTTTCTTGGCACAAAGGGGCGGCCATCGCATTGGCTTTTCCTGCGGTGTGGTTCGCAAGTACACAAAGCAAAAAACAACGTGAAACCGCGGATAAAGGCGATGGTGGCTTCAAAGCGGCAGCCAGCTGGACCCTACCGGCCATTGTATTTGTGGGGTCAGGCCTGATCGACTTGGGCTTCGGATGGTTCTCCAGCCCCGCCCACATGTCCTGTGATGCTGACAGGCTCAGCTTTGCGGCGATTCCTTTCACCATGGCAGCGTTCATTGGAGTTTCGCGTTGGATTGCGCTTCCGCGTTGTGCGCCGCGATTGGACCGCGCTACAGTGATCGGCGGCATCATTCTGGGCGTGATCAATGTGGGATCTCTGTTCTTTTTGCTTTCCGCCTACCAGCAGATGCCCCTCTCCCGTTCTGCCATTGTGCCCATGATCAATTTGGGGGTTGTCCTGGCCACTGCCCTCGCAGGTATGGCCTTCTTTTCAGAACGGCCTTCTGGGCGCAATTTGATGGGATGGTTGTTGGCCAGTACCGCGCTCGTGCTCCTGTTGCAGTCAAATTGACCCCAATGTGTTTCCTTGCGGCATGAACCTGTCGCCATTCATTTTGCTGTGCGTCCCATTTCTCTTGTGCGTGGCATGCACGCCCGATGAAGATTCTTCTGGGATGCCAGACTCCGTTGTTCCTTCTTGGCCCCCTGAGCCTATCGACCCCATTGGGGAGGAGGAAGAAACGGCTACAGGACCAGATACTGTGCGATACCTCGCTTTGGGCGACAGCTATACCATCGGTGAGAGCGTGCCTTCTGAGGGCGATTGGCCCAACCAGCTTGTGGACTCATTGGCATTGCGGCTGCCAGACACCCATTTCGAACCCGCAAGGATCATTGCGACAACGGGCTGGACCACATCCAACCTGTCCCAGGGCATGGATGCCCAGCAAATCGATACGTCTTCCTTTGACCTCGTTTCGTTGCTCATCGGCGTCAACAACCAGTATCAAGGCCTTCCGCTCGAAGCCTATGAGACCGATTTTGTACAATTGCTCAATCGGTCTGTAGAACTCGCCGGCGGTCAGCCTGACCGGGTGTTTGTGGTCAGTATTCCTGACTATGGCTATACCCCTTTTGGTCAAGGCAACCAATCCGCCATTTCAGAGGACCTCGCCAACTTCAATGCTGCATGTGCCCAACTCACGGCTGAAGCAGGCATCGCGCATTATAACATCACCCCCATCAGCCAGCAATGGCCCGCTGCTTCCAATTGGGTGGCGCAGGATGGGCTGCACCCGAGTGCACCGCAGTATGCAGCGTGGGTGTCGTCCTTCGCTGCAGAAGTTCAATCGCAGCTCACAGAGTGATCAGGGAACGTCGGTGACCGTTCCTGTGGCTCCATCAAGGAGCTGAATGTTGGCGTCCTCTGTTTCTCCATACAGAAACGTGTGGCCGGGACCGGCTACCTCCAAATACAAGTAATCCGAAGCATTGAGCTGTACCTCGCCCAGGCCACCGTGGTGGACCATGGCCTGGCGCACGGCCAAATCGCGTGCGTTCAAGTCGCCAAAACCCGCCCGAAAAGCCCTGAGTCGGCGGGCCCTTCCCTTGGCCTCAACATGTCCTATTCCATTGGGCATCCTGACTTGAAGGGTGTCGCCATTGAACAACAGGTGTGCGGGACCGGACATTTCGTCGCCGGTTAACTTCAAATCACCACCAATGAGCGTGTCGACCATCGTAAAGGTCCCTTGGCCCTCCAGGAGCCAATCCCGGCATTCCACCCCCTCGATGCGCAAATGCGGGATGGCATGGAGTGGGCGCACCCACCTGCAGGCATTGAGGTCCTGAATCAGGAGCACCCCATTGGCGGAACCTGCAGACATCCCTCCCATCACGCCTTCACCTGCTGTCCACACAAGCCGGGGTCCGTCAGGCCCCACCGCAGGAGACCATTCGACATTGATCCTGTCCAGGATCTGTACAGTTTCGATCGGCATATCCAATGAAACCACTTGTGTCGCCTCTTCTCCAAGGGGAGTCCAGCATCCCGCCTCTTCCCCATTGCAGCCAGCGAGGGCGAGAAAAACCACACTGCACACCAGAAACAGCAAACGGCGCATGTTCATGCCTTGCCTTGTCCGAGGGCCTGCTTGGCTGCATCCCAATGCCGGTCCATCTCCTCCAATGGCATCGCAGCGAGGTCGCCTCCTGAGGCGGCGATGCGGCGCTCCATCTCTTCGAACCGCGACTTGAACCTTCGGTTGGTCCTTTCCAATGCCTCATCGGGGTTGACGTCCAAAAACCGGGCGTAGTTGATCAATGCAAACATCACATCACCAAACTCATCTGCCATGCGGTCCGACTTGGTTTCAACCTCAGCTTCCAACTCGCCCAATTCTTCTTGGACCTTTTCCCACACCTGACCGGCGTGGTCCCAATCAAAGCCCACTCCGCGCACTTTTTCTTGGATGCGCTGGGCTTTGACCATAGAAGGCAGACTGGTGGGCACGCCGTCAAGTACCCCCTTAGGTTTGTCCGAATCAGCGCCTTTCTCCTTGAGCTTGATCTTTTCCCAATTGGCCTTGACCTCTTCTTCGGTGGCGGCTTCGACATCCCCATAAATGTGAGGGTGACGGTGCACGAGTTTGTCGCATATGCCGTGAAGCACATCGGCAGCGTCAAAAACCCCAGCCTCGGAACCCAACCTGCTGTAAAACACCATGTGCAGCATCAAATCGCCGACTTCTTTGCCCACCTCCTCGAGGTCTTTAGACAGAATAGAATCCGCCAATTCATACGTTTCCTCAATCGTCAAGTGACGCAGCGATTCGAAGGTTTGCTTGCGGTCCCAAGGGCAACCTTCCCGCAGGTCATCCATGATGTCCAAAAGGCGGCCAAAAGCAGCCAGTTTTTCTTCTCGGGTATGTCCGCCAACAGGCGAAGTCAGTGTTGGACGTTGTATGGCTTCGGTGTGCGGCATGGGTCCAAAATTAAGGGGCACCTTTGGGCTGGTGACACGAAGGCCCATTCAAATAAGCAGCGGATTGATTTTGGGGGTACTCCTAGGGGTGCTCATTCCCCATGGACGGTCCTATGGTCAAGCCGCGCAGGCAGAGACAGCAGGGCAATGGTCAGCCAGCTTCGGTGCAGGATTTCTGGTGCCACACCGCTCGGTCATTCGCGGACTCATCGAAGGGCATGCCCTGCGCAGTGAACTGTCTTGGAACAGCAAAGCGTTTGGATTTTGGGCCGCTCACCGTCACCAGCCCCGTTGGGGATTTTCTGTAATCGCCACCGATACTGGAGCGCCAGAGCACATCGGCAGACAAGTGGCCGCATTGTCGCATGTTGATTTGGCACTGCACGGCAGGCTGCATTTCCGATTGGGGGGTGGTCTTGGCTGGACCCAAAAAACTTGGGGAAGTCTCACTGCACCTGGCCGCGAGCGGGTGGTCATTGGTTCTTCCATCAACGGTGCTGCTCAGATTGGCGTGGGCCTTTTGCCGGCTCAGAATTCCACCGCTTGGCACCGAAACTGGGGCATCAGCATGCGATTGGACCACCAAAGCAACGCCTCGTTCAAACAACCCAACCTCGGTACCAATGTGGTCAGCCTGAACGTCAATGCTGTGCTGATGCGCATGGCTGTCCAGAGAATCGGCGAAGTCGACAAGGCGGTCATAGACCTCCTCCCTGCGCCCATCACAGGTGGCTATTTGTTTCTCGGCATTGGCCGCCGGCAACCTGCCCCACTCGCCGACCAGGAAAATGTCATGGAATGCGGTTACGAATACCGTTTCGGGGGCAGAGCCAGGATCGGCTATGTCACGGGTGGCCTTCTGGCCGTAAGGCCCCAACACGTTGGGTCCAGCCTGCATGCGGGATTTCAATTGAGGTTTACCCGCATTCACATTGACTTGCTCCACGGGAGGTATCTGCAGCGCTGGCAGCCTGAAGAAAACCAATACAACCGGGTGGTGCTCAATGTCTACCTCAGCAAAGGATGGTGGTCGCGTCTGGTGCTACACACCCATGGTTTTAGGGCACACCATCCAGCCTTGGGCATCGCTTGGACGCCTGGCCACCGTTCTCCCCTCTATCCGGTTCGGTAAGGAAGGGTCAACCGCAGGAAGCCCCAAAGAGGGAAAGCACTTCCAACAGGTCATTCACACCTGTGGTGCCATCGCCATCTACATCCGATGGACAAGGACTCTCCCCTGCGGGGAAAGCACAGGTGCCGTCGTCGAACAATGCTTCGGCGTTGTAGTTGGTCGCTACAGGGTATTTGCAGCCGCCACAAGCCTCTACGTCACATGACCCATCGTCTTTGTTGGCATCAGCGTCATAGTTGCAGGCCCAGCTGTACATGCAGCCCGGCACGTCACCAGGATAGAACAGGCCCATTTGATCCAAATAGGATCCGCTGAGCCAATTGTCGCCTTGTGGCTCAAATGCCCCGACATAATTCACAGGGTCAAAAAACGTACCCACTGGTTGGTGCTCCGCTGGCACTGAATCTGTGGCCGATGGAAAAACATCCAGTCCCGAAGTGATGAAACCTGCCAGCGCCTCGAACCCGTCGTCAATGCCCGCATCTGATGCAGCATTGTTGTTGTCAACGAAGTGGTTCTGAATCTGGATGTTTCCGTTCCAAACGGGCCCTTCATACAAAATCATGGTATCCAAAGCCAGGCTGTCTCCAATGTTCCAAAAGCGGTTGTTGTGGATTTCCAATTCGCCAAACAAAAACAGCTCATAGGCATCGCACGGGTCCTCATCCTCAAAGTCAATGCCGTAATCCCAGTTCTGGAAAATGCCATTGTATATGCGGCCGCCCGCTCCATTGTGCCAGCGCAGCGCACCCGCCTTCGCGTGACCTATGCTGGTAAAATTGGCAATCTGAGGATTTGTGTAAGGCAAGAAACTCAGTGTGACATCCTGGAATTCGAAATCGTCTCCTTCAAAGTCAAACCCGAGTTCTCCGACTTCCTCTGGCTGGTCCAACACCGAGAAGAAGAATTGCATGTCCCCTACCCAGCCTTGGTCGTACTCGATGTTTTCTTCAGATGAAAAGGCCACAGCCACATACTTCAGGTTGGCAGAGCCCCCCATGATTTGAAGGCCATCGTCCAAGGTGGACACCACTTCAATGTGTTCAATGATGGTGCCCGACCCAACGCCATTTAGGCTCAATCCATTGGTCTCGTCGCCGTTGATCTTGTTCTGAAAGTTGACGGGTGGATTGGGCATTTCACTGCCTCCGTGGCGGATTGAAATGTGCCGCATGATTCCACTTGATTCAGCGTTGTCTCCTCCACCATATACATCGCGACCGGCGTTGGAAACATCTACGATGCCCTCCGCTTTGTCGTCACCATCGTAGGTGTTCAGAATACCGTTGCCGTTTACAACGACTCCACCCCAAAGACCACGGGTATTGTAAGGCGTTGACCCATTCAGAGGATCTCCTTCGTAAGTGAAGATGATGGGGCAATCGGCGGTGCCGTCTGCCATAATCTGCGCATCACTGGCCACGATCAAACAGCTTGCCGCAGGCCCTTGGCCAGGTTTGGCCTGAATCACAGTGCCCGGTTCGATGGTGAGGACATCGCCGCCGTTTACATATACGAATCCTTCCAGCAGATAGATGTTGTCACATGTCAAGGTTTGCGTTCCTGTTCCCGCTCCCCCATTGTCGGTCAAGACTACCGTGGCCCGATCTTCGAAAGGAAGACAACCACATTCTTGAGCCCAAAGGGCGGTTGCACTTCCCAAACACAGGAATGCCACCAAAAGGGTGCACTTGAAAGAATTGAAAGGCATCAACAATTGCGATTGTATTCTACGAATATACTAAAATAATCGACTAAATCCTCCAATCCACTGCCTAAATGGCGATTGTATGGGCTGCTCAGAAGCTTACATGCCCTTTGCTGCGCCCTTCATACCCTCTACCTTTGAAACATGGGAACTCAGACTGTCTTACTGACCATCGCATTGCTTGCCCTCGGTGTTGCAGGCATCGCCATTAAAATCCTTGTCAAAAAGGACGGCGAATTCAGTGGGACTTGCTCCAGCAACAACCCCTTGCTGCAAAACGACACTGGCAATTGCTCCATTTGTGGCGCACGTCCCCAAGACCAGTGCCGCAAAGAAGACATTACCGAGGCTACTGCCTGAGTCAGGGCCGGCTTGAGACCGCCTCGAACCCCGGCGAGCTCCAGACGTCATATCCCCCCTTGCCGTCATCTGACATCAGCATCACGTCCAGTCCAAGTTCAGGGTATTGGTTTAGAAACACCTTGGTCTGCTCAGTTCCGAGCACCATAAATGCCGTGGCCATGGCATCGGCATAAGCCCCCGTCGTCGCCATGACTGTAGCGCTCAAAAGCCCATTGGCCGCCGGCCAACCGGTGCCGGGATCAATGGTGTGGCTGATTTTACGGCCCTCTACCTCGTGGAATTTGCGGTAACTGCCGCTGGTACATATGGCCCTGTCTTGAACCGCCACCACCATTTCAAACGTCCTGTCGTGTCCGGCGCTGCCTTCTACAGGTTGGTCTACGGCAATGCGCCAAGGCTTGCCTGATGCATTGTTTCCGCGGCACACCACTTCACCTCCCAACTCCACCATGGCATTGCCTATGCCGCGGATTCGGAGCTCTTCCATCAGCAGGTCTACACTGTAGCCCTGGGCTATGGCATTGAAGTCCAAAGCCGCCCTTGGATCACCCTTGCGCACCCATGTTGCCTTGTAATAACCGTCTTCCTCCTCCTCATTCATGTCAAACCGCTCAGGCGACATTCCTGTATATGACATCACACTGTCCACCTGAACAGCCCCCACATTGCCCATTTCAGAAAAACCAAAACCCCAAAGCTCAACCAAGGGACTCACGGTGGGGTCAAACGCCCCTTTGGTCAGGCCGTGCAGCTCTTCGGACAGCGCCCACAAAGGACCTATGATTTGCGTGGAATCCACAAAGCCAAACAAGGAGTCGGTGCGGCCCCATGCGTTGATTTGGTTGATGCGGCTGTTCGGACGCCACAGGCTCACCTCTCGGTCGATGGCCTCTAAAAGGTCCTCGAATACAGCATCCTCTACCCGCTTCTCAGCAACGTATTTGATGGAGTAGGTCGTGCCCTGTGCCTCCCCTACATGCTGCTGGATCGGGCCCGTTACGCCGATTTCTTGAGCCGCTTCAGCTGGCCTTCCATCGCCACACGATGACAACAGAATGGCCGCAAAAGGGACCGCCAGCACGAGGCTGGCGGAAATTCCTTGAACAAAGATGGCTGAGCGCATCATCCTCCGAAATCGTCAAAGGCCACGTTCTCTGGAGGAACACCCCAGTCATCACACATTTTGAGGACCGCTTGGTTCATCAGCGGTGGTCCGCAGAAATAGAACTCGATGTCCTCAGGCGCATCGTGCGGCTTGAGGTGATGCTCGATCACCGCGTTGTGCACAAAGCCCAAGAACCCGTCTCCCTCGTCTTCGATGCTCTTCTTTTCGTTCCAGTTGTCCTCATCGGTGGGGTCACTCAAAACCACATGGAAATTGAAGTTGGGAAACTCCTGCTCGATTTTGCGGAAGTCCTCCAAATAGAACAACTCACGGCGCGAACGCCCTCCGTAGTAGAAAGTCACCTTACGGCCCGTTTTCACGGTGTGGAACAGGTGGAACAGGTGACTGCGCATGGGGGCCATGCCCGCACCTCCGCCGATGTAGACCATCTCTGCATCCGATTCCTTGATGAAGAACTCACCGTAGGGGCCACTAATGGTGCACTTGTCACCGGGCTTACAACCAAAGACAAAGCTGGAACAAATGCCGGGGTTCACATTCATCCATGCGTTGCGTGCACGGTCCCATGGTGGGGTCGCAATCCGGATGTTCAACATCACGATGTTGCCCTCCGCAGGGTGGTTGGCCATGGAGTATGCCCGGACGATGGGCTCTTCATTGACCATTTTCAGGTCCCACAACCCAAACTTGTCCCATTCGCTTTGGAAGGTATTGGGGTCCTTGTGGTGATCAGGGTGGGCAGTGACGTCCATGTCCTTGTACTCCACAACGGTGGTGGGAACATCCACTTGGATGTAGCCGCCCGCTTCGAAATCAAGGGTCTCGTTGTCTGGCAACCGCACCACGAATTCCTTAATGAAGGAAGCCACGTTGTAATTGGAGACCACTTCGCATTCCCACTTTTTGATGCCAAAGACTTCTTCGGGGACTTGAATTTCCATGTCCTCCTTGACCTTGACTTGGCAACCGAGGCGCCAGTTGTCGGCAATTTCTTTGCGCGAAAAGTGGGGCTCCTCCGTAGGCAGGATTGTTCCGCCTCCAGCAGGCACCTGACAGCGGCATTGAACACAGGTTCCACCTCCGCCACAGGCTGAGGGAAGGAATACGCCCGCGTTGCCCAAGGTGGTCAGCAGCGTGCTTCCCCCATCCACTTCAAGGGTTTGCTCGCCATTGATGACGAGCTTGAGCTTTCCGCTTGGGGAAAGACGCGCTTTGGCAAAAAGCAGCAGACTGACCAGCATCAGAATGACGGCCAGGAAGAAAACAATGGTGAGCAGGATCGTGGTAGTCATGACTTCCTCGTTCAGATTTCAATGCCCATAAAGGCCATAAACGCCATGCCCATAAGGCCGGTCAGAATAAAAGTGATGCCCAACCCCTTCAAGGGTGCGGGGATGTTGCTGTAACGGATCTTTTCGCGGATCGCGGCAATGGCCACGATGGCCAGCAGCCAACCCACACCCGAGCCGAGGCCAAAGATTGTGGCCTCGCCGATGCTGGGATATTGGCGCTCCTGCATGAACAACGCTCCTCCGAGAATGGAGCAGTTTACCGCAATCAGGGGCAAGAAAATGCCCAGCGCTCCGTACAGAGCGGGGGCGAATTTCTCCACGATCATTTCGACCAGCTGCACCATAGATGCAATGACCGCAATGAACATGATGAAGCTCAAAAAGCTGAGGTCTACGGTGGCGTACTCAGGGCTGAGCCAGGTAAGCGCGCCTTCTTTGAGGACAAAGTTCTCGAGGAGATAGTTGATGGGGACCGTAATGCCCAGAACGAAAATCACCGCGAATCCAAGGCCAACGGCTGTCTTCACTGTCTTGGAGACGGCGAGGTACGAGCACATGCCCAGGAAGTAGGCGAAGATCATGTTCTCTACGAAGATCCCCTTCACGAATAAGCTGAGGTATTCCATGGTCTTAGCTTTTATCAGTTCTCCTCAATGAGGCTGCGGTTACGGGATCTTTGGATCCAAATAATGATGCCCACGGTGATGAGTGCCATTGGAGGCAGAATCATCAGGTTGTTGTTTTCATAGAATCCACCATTGGCCATGAACCAGCCTTCGGGCAAGAACTTGACCTGTCCCACTCCCGGGAAGCTGATGGCTCCACTGCCAAAGACCTCGCGCACGAGGGCCACAGCCAAGAGGATCCAAGCATAACCCATGGCGTTGCCGACAGCATCGAGCATGGCCGGTCCTGGCTTGTTGCCCAATGCAAAGGCTTCGAGGCGTCCCATGATGATGCAGTTGGTGATGATGAGGCCTACAAATACAGACAGCTTCTCGGAAATGTCCGGGCTGTATGCCTTGAGCACCTCGTCCACGATGATCACCAAGGATGCGATGACCACCAACTGCACAATGATTCGGATGCGGTCGGGTATGATGTTGCGCATCATGGACACGATCACGTTTCCACCGATCATCACAAAGAGCACGGCGAGGCTCATGATGACGGCTTGCTGAACCTGTACTGTAATGGCCAGCGCACTGCAGATGCCAAGCACCTGCACTGTAATGGGGTTGCTGTCATCGAGCGGGTCGGTCAGCAGCTTGCGGTTCTTCTTCGAGAAGAGCGACTCGCGCTTGGGCTCAACAGCTGTAGTCGTTTCGGTGCTCATCACTTCTGTGCTTTGGGAGCGGATTGGAAGTACTTCAAGTAAATGGACATGGTGCGATCGACCATCTCCCCCACTCCTTTTGAAGTGATGGTGCCGCCGGTGATGCCGTCGACAGAATATTCCGTCGTAGGAGCACCGCCTTTCACCACTTCGAAGTGTGGGGCCACTTTGCTAATTTTCTTGCCTTTGAACGGATCTTGGAAGAAACCTTCCTTGATTTCTGCACCCAGGCCAGGGGTCTCTGTTTTGTGGTCGAACACGGCACCATAAATGGTCTCCATGTCTGATTCCAAGGCCACATAGCCCCAGATCGGTCCCCACAGTCCTTTACCGACGACGGGAACAACGTACAGGTCTTGGCCTTCCTTGTTGCAGGCAAAAAGCGGGAAGTTGAGCGTGCTGGCGTCTGCCTTGCTCCTGAAGTCCTTTTGGACGTTAATGTTGAACGGATCCTCAGCGTCACCTGCTTCGACGGTTCCCGATCTGCTGCCCACTTTACGGCCTTCACTGTCGATGGACACCCGTTCTTTTACGAAGTCCACAAACTTGGCTTCGACTGCGCCGCGTTCACTGGGCACACCAATGGCGCCCAAGATGTTCATCATTTTCTTTTCGGCCGCATTGGCCTTCTGCATGGGCTTGAGGGACAAGCTCGTAAAGGCGAGGATCGCGCCTACCAACACCACCATCAAAATGGCGAAGAGGAAGGTGTATCCGTTGGAGTTCTTATTGAATGCCATGGTTCAGCTTCGTTTTAGAATCAGGCGACAGCAGCCGTGAGGCGCTTTTCGCGGCGGCGGATGTTGGCTTCGATGACGTAGTGGTCGATCGTAGGCGCCATAACGTTCATGAAGAGGATGGCCATCATCACTCCTTCGGGATAGGCGGGGTTGAAGACCCGGATCATGATCGAGAAGAGTCCACCTAGGAATCCGTATACCCATTTTCCCGTGCTGGTTTGGGCAGCACTGACCGGGTCGGTGGCCATGAAGACGGCTCCAAACATGAAGCCCCCCATCACAATCTGGTGAACGGGACCGATGGTCATGTAGGCGTTAAGGGAAAGCAGGTTGAAGATGGCCCCCATGACGAGTCCACCCACAATGAAACTTGAAATGATCCTCCAGCTTCCGATGCCTGTCCAAATGAGAATGGCAGCTCCGACCAAGGCGGCCAACGCACTGGTCTCAGCCACTGATCCGGGGATGGTTCCGATGAAGCAATTCATCAAAGAGAACATGCCACCGTCGGCGAACATGGACATGACGCCATTGGACACTTCTCCCTGTACCGGTTGTCCCACAGTGTTGGCCAGGTGTCCCAAAGCGGTGGCTCCAGTGTAACCATCGGCAAGCAACCCTCCTGACTTGGCAGCCATGACATCGTGGATCCAGATTTCACCGGACATCTGTTTCGGGTAGGCGAAAAACAAGAATGCCCTGCAGGTCAAGGCCACATTGAGGATGTTCATCCCTGTACCACCAAAGACTTCTTTGGCAATCAGCACGGCAAAAGCAGTGGCGACAGCTACCATCCAGAGGGGCACATCCACAGGCATGATGAGCGGGATCAGCATTCCACTGACCAAAAACCCTTCGTTGATGGCATGGCCGTTGATTCCCGCTATGACGAACTCGATGCCGAGTCCGGTGGCGTAACTGACCACAATCAAGGGCACCACCTTGATGGCCCCTACGATGATTTTATCGAGGAACATGGCCGTCCAAGGATCGGCAGTGGTGATGTCACCCAGGCTTAAATAGTATTGGTGGCCGATGTTCCACGTGCCAAACAGCAATGCGGGAATCATGGCCACGATGACCAAGAACATGGTCCGCTTCAGGTCGATGCCGTCGCGGACGTGCACGCCCTTGGCTGTGGTGTGACCAGGGGTAAACAGGAACGTCTCCAAGGCGTCGAAGACGACCCAGAAGCGCTTTAATTTTCCGTCCCCGGTAAAGTTGGGCTTGACGCGCTCCTCGATGAGTTTGTGAAGGGCCTTCATGGTTCTCTTCTTTATATCTCTGTTGATGGATCAGGCGAATTCTTCAATCATCTGGTCCAATCCATTGCGGACGATGTCCTGGACGGCCAGCTTGGAAGTGCACACGTATTCGCACAGGGCAAAATCTTCTGGTGCCACTTCGTAAATGCCCAGTTTTTCCATGCGGTCGATGTCGCCGACCATGATGCTCTTCAGGAGCTGCACTGGGTAAATGTCAAATGGGAAGACCGCATCGTACTGGCCAGTGACCACAAATGCACGCTCCTCCCCATTGTTGTTGGTGTTGAGGTCGTATTCCTTCCCCTTCGGCATCAGCCAAGTGGGAAAAGCGCGTGAAGCACTGAACTTGTCAAAACCAGGTCCGAGCCACCCTTTGGTCAAGAAGAACAAAGGATCGTCACCTTCTGGAATACAAGTGACTTGCTGGTCGTGAAAACCAAGTGCCCCTTCGTCCCCGCGAACCGTGCCTGTCAGCACATTGCCTGAGATGACGCGCGTTCCTTCCGTCATCACCCTGTCTTTGATGACGCTGGAAAGGGGGACTCCAATGGTTGTATTGAGCAGTGCCGGTTGCGAGCGGGACCCTGTGAGGGCGACCGTACGCTTGCCCACATAGCTTCCGCTCATCAGGCCTTCGCCAATGTTGGCTACGTCTTGCATGCCCACTGTCCACACCACTTCACCCTTGTTCATAGGGCCCACTTCGTGGATTTGAACCCCCACATTTCCTGCGGGGTGCGGACCTGAGAATGAGGTCATGTCTGCTTCTGTGACTCCAGAGAAGCTGGTGTCACCCTGAGCGATGCCCAACTGCACTTTGCGTCCCTCTGGAAGCAAGGCATTGAGGTAAGCCAATCCGGCGCGGAAACCGTCCATCCGGCCCTCCAAGACCATGGCAGCACTGGGTGCCAGAGGAGCCGTGTCAAAACCACTCACGAAAATGTCGCGGGGGGTGCTGTCCGAAGCGGGCATGACCGCAAAGGGCCGTTGTTGCAACATGGGCCAGAAACCCATGCTGAGCATCGCTGCGCGCACTGCATCGCCGTCTGGCTGTGTGGGATCGATGGTCGCTCCTGAAATGACACCTGAGCCTGAAGGAACCACATCAACGCGCAGGATTCGGCGCTTTTCACCGCGAACAGGCTCTTGTACCGTACCGGCGATGCCGCTTACGAACTTGATCTCGGGGTTCTTTTTGTCGGTGAAGAGAACGTCTCCTGCCTTTACCTCAGCACCTGCCTTAACGGCCATGCGGGGCACCAAACCGTGGAAATCGGTTGGATGGATAGAAAAACGGTCTGAGGCGGGAAGGTCATGGGATGCACCTTGGACTCCCCCTTTCAGGCGGATGTCCAAGCCCTTCCGGATCTTGACGGTTGCAGGCATGTCGCTTGTTACGTGCTGATTTTGCGCGCTAAAGGTACTGCGCAGAGTGCCGAATTCACCCGTAGAATGCCCCAACCTTTTGGCATTGTCCACATCTGGGGGTGTGGAGTTGCTTGCGGGGTACTTTTGACCCGACATGCACACCCACTTCACACGGCTTTTTCTGTTGCTCTTTGGATGGCTATGCTGCGGCTTTTGTTTTGGACAAAATGGATTAACCGTGGCTTACACTGCTCCCAGCATAGGTTCAGTTCGGCTGCATCCACTCGGCGCTCCGCTTGGCGGCCCATTCATGCAGCTGGGGGGCGACGCTCCACTGGTGCTCCGGTTCGATGACCTCTCGGGAGATTGGCCCGAATATGAATGGACCCTTGTCCACTGCACCGCTGATTGGAGCGCCGCATCAGACTTGACCGAATGGGATTACCTCGATGGCTGGGCACCTGATGCCTTGGACAACATCGAAAACAGTTTTGGAGGAAGCCTTCCGTTCGCCCATGTTGCGACCACCATTCCCTCTGAAGACCTCCGTCCCACGCGCAGTGGCAATTATTTGTTGGTGGTGCACGCCGAAGGAGATCCTGAAAGCATAGCCCTGATCAGGAGGCTCGTCATTTATGAGCGGCTGGCTGAAGTCGAGGTGAATCAACGCCGGCCCTTCGAGGCGGACAAGGTGTCCTCCCATCAGCGGATGGAGGTTGAGGTGTCCCTCCCTCCTGGCCACCGCTGGTCGGTGCCCATGATGGACATAAGGCTGACTGCCCTGCGCAATGTGGACTGGAGCCAAGCAGGTTATGACATCGGAGCCTCAATGGTGCGCGGAGATGTGGTGTCCTTTAATCAAGACCCTCAGCTGACGTTTCCAGGATCGGACCGTTGGCGTTCGGCAGACCTTAAATCCCTTTCCTACTTGGCCCCGGGAATCAAAAGCCTCAAGGAGGTGTCCCAAGGCCAAGGGCCCTCTTGGAAGGTGGAGCTGGGGACCGATCAATCCCGGCGTTTTAGGTTGCAGGGCAGCAGACCGGATTTAAACGGGGCGTTCACCGCACACAACGATCGTTTTGACGATGTGGAGCTGACTTCAGAATACATGGAAGTCACCTTCTCTTTGGCTCACCCCGATTTTGGTGATGTCCCCGAAGTTTTTGTCTTTGGTGGGCTGACTGGTTGGTCACTTGACCCCAGCTTTCGCATGACCTATGATGCCGACGAACAGGAATACCGGTTAAAAAAATGGCTCAAACAAGGCTGGTATGACTACCGATATGTGACCCTTGGAGATGGAAGTTCAAAGTATGCCTTCGAAGCCGATCATGCTGGCACACCCAACCTTTATACGGTTTTTGTTCACGCCCCTGCTCCAGACGGATCTGACCGCATAATCGGCATGGAGACATTGCCGGTGAATTAATCTTGTCGATTGTTATATAGTTTTTGTCTACATTTTTTACTAAATTGTAGTCATGAGCAGGACGAGAATATACCGAGCCACAACCGAAGGAATTCGTGTACACGTCCGCAGTAAATACGAAGCTGAATTCTCCAAACCCAGCGAGCGGAAATTCATCTTCTCGTACCGGATCACGATTGAAAACCGGAGTCACTTGGGCATCAAAATCATAAAAAGGCGCTGGCACATTGTCGACTCTTTGGGCAAAGTGCGCGACATAGAAGGAACCGGCATCGTCGGTGTTCAACCCGAAATTTTACCGGGACGGGTCTTCGAATACGACAGCGCATGTGATTTATCCAGCACGTTGGGCACCATGTCCGGTGTCTACGAAGTATCGCCTCACCGGCGAAAAACCTCAGCCTGCTTTAACGTGACCATCCCCACATTCCAACTGGAAGTGCCTTGGGTGCTCAGCTGATTGAACGCTGCACGGTATTTTGCACCCATGGGTGCTGCCTTACGATCCTGTATACTGTCCCTGTTGGTGGGACTGCAATGTGCCGGTGTATACGCACAGGACATAGAAATCCTCAACATTGCTGAAGAACACAACCTCGCCGGGTTGAGTGTGGTCACCCGATGTGGAGGAGAGATCAGCACGGAGGCACACTTTGGTTTCCGCGACATCGGCCGCAAGCTGTCCGTTACCCCCACGACCACTTTTCGCATTGCCTCCATCAGCAAGGCTGCTGTTGCCCTGCTTGCGGCCAAGCTTGCAGAAGAAGGCACACTGGCCTATAACGCCCCGCTCTCTGCTTACCTGGACACGCCCCCTCAGCATCCTGGCCATCCCGCGATCAACATCACCGTTGAGCAGTTGCTGAGCCACACCTCCGGTATTCGAGACGGCGCTGGATACGGGGACTTTTTGACGGCAACCTATGCTTCGGCTCCCGACGCCCCCTTGCTGGAGGAAGTCCTTTCGCCCAATGGCGCCTACTACTCTTCGAACATGTGGGGACCACAAGCGCCTGGAGCACATTTCCAATACGCCAACCTCAATTTCGGCGTGTTGGCCACGGTCATGGAGGCCGCCACCGGATGGCGTTTCGATCAATTGTTTCAAGCTTGGCTTGCAGGGCCATATGGGCTTGATGCGGGCTTTAGGGTCCAGGACCTCTCGAACATTAACGCGCTCGCCGTTCTGTACCGACAAGAAAACGGACAGTGGACGGCACAGGCGGATGAGTTCCTCGGGGTCATGCCGGAGGGGCCAGATTGGAGCACCTACTACCCTGGCACCAACGCGGTCGGGTTCGCCCCCCAAGGGGGATTGCGCATCAGCGCCCGTGACCTCGGCGTTTTGACTCAACTCTGGACCACAGGTGCCGCACAGGGGGCAGATGGACAACCCTTGCAGTTTCTGTCCGCCGCTGCGCTCAGCGATCTTCATGCACCGCAGTGGTCGTACAACAGCGCCAACGGCGGGAACGGGAACAACTACGGTGGACTGTTCAACATGTGGTCGCGCGGATTGCACCTCGCCGACAGTGGCCTGGGGGCCGATCAGGTGATTCCCGATGCGGGTGTGGCCCCTTTTTTGGGACATCCGGGCGAGGCCTATGGCTTGATCAGCGATGCGTATGGCACCCCTGATGGCCACTGGAACATGACCTTGGTGACCAACGGAAAGTGGGAGGGCTACTCACCGGGAGCGTCCAGTGCTTTTTACCGGGTCGAAGAAGACATTTTTGCCGCCTTAAGGGACGACTTGCTCCAATGCACGGCCCAATCGCATGACCGTTGGGTTGCTCCGCAGGCTTCGGCGATGGCGGGACCAGTCCGACCTGGAGATTCTACCCTTCGTGTGCACATTCCGCTGGCACTGAATCCGCCCCTGCGCTTTACCATCCTTGACGCCACAGGTCAGCAACTTCAAGAAGGCCAATCCATGGTTGTCGAGGGCGGCGTCCTAACGCTCCCCCTGCCCCACCTGTCCGCTGGCTTGCATGTAGGAACCGTCGTTCCCGCTGAGGGCAATTCGGGTTTTCGCTTTCTATTCTGGGTGCTCAATTGACCCCCCTGCCACTACCTTCACCTCATGGAAACCAGCCCATCCCGAACGATTTTCCTCACCGGAGCCAGCAGTGGAATTGGGGCAGCCATTGCCCGCACCCTGGTGGCCCATGGACACCAAGTATTCGCAACAGCCCGTCGCGAAGAGGCCCTCGAAAAAGTCGCCCAAGAGGCCATGGCAGGGGCCACTGGGAATGGCCGCATTCTGACAGGTGTGATGGACGTGCTCGACCCCGGCGCTCAGCAAAAAGCCGTCGCCCGTTGCTTGGCCGAATTTGGAAAGCTGGACGTGGTCATCCCCAATGCTGGGCTCGGCATTTTTTCCCCATTGGACCAGGCCGACTTGGACGATTGGATGACCATGGTGGACGTCAATGTCAAAGGCGTTTTGATCACGCTTCATGTCTGCCTTCCCCATCTGATTGAACACCAAGGTTTGGTCATCAACATGGGGTCTGTGGCTTCCCGCAACGTTTTCCCCAACAGTGGGGTGTACTGCGCTACAAAGCACGCTGTACTGGCGTTGGGCGAGGCCATTCGCCAAGACCTCAAAGAAAAAGTGGCCAGCACTACAATTTGTCCAGGGGCTGTCAATACCGCCTTTATCGAACAGACCAAAGACCCCGCATTGCTGGACCAATACCGCCCGGGGTTCAAGAAGGGCATGCAGCCTGAATTTGTGGCCCGTCAGGTCCTCAATGCGATCGACGCCCGTGGCTACGGCGTGGTATCCGACATCACCATCCGTCCCGACTTCCTGTGAATTCCAAAAGCGCAGGACAGGTGCCTTTACGGCTGGTGTTCCTTTCTACTTCAGAAGGCTGGGGTGGATTGGAAATGAACCTGCTGCGCCATGCGCGCTGGATGGCCCGGGCGGGTCACCAGGCGCGCATCCTGTGTTTGGAGGGCAGCCCGCTGCACCGCGCTTCACTGGCATACCTCCATGAAAAGGAAGACGAGGTAGACTTGGATTTGAGGACCATTCGCCGCGGCTGGCGGTATTTCGCTTTTGCGACCGCTATACACCGTGCCACGCGGTTGATCCGGTACCAGGCAGACTGGCTTTGGGTGCGCGACCCTCGCGACTTGGACACCTCTGCTTGGGCACGCAGAATCATAGGTTGGTTGGGCGGTCCTACCCGGTTGGTTTTTCACCAGGGCATGCAGATCCCGAAGCCTAAGCGTTCGCCGTATCACGTCATGCGATTCGGTGCGATCGATGTGTGGGTGTCTCCACTTGGCTGGCTCAAAACACAGGTGTGCGCGAACACCCCTATGACCGCAGATCGGGTGCACATCGTTCCCCTGGGACTTGACGACAAGTGGTTCGCCCAACTCCCCGACCCTGTCCAGCAGCAACGACAAGCCCGACTGGAGCTGGGACTGAGTCAAGAGTCCTTTGTGGTCGCATTGGTAGGCCGGATCGACCGGAAAAAAGGACAGGACGTGCTTGTGGCCGCGTTGCGTGAACTCCCTCAAGACGTCCATGCCTTGATTGTAGGTGACCCCACCCTGGACACACTCAGTGATTACTTCGATGAAGTCCGGGCTTTTGTTCGGGACCACGAGCTTCAATGGCGCGTTCACTTCAGGCCCTATGAAGGGTTCCCACGCAACGCGTTCATAGCCGCTGATGTGGTCGCCGTATGCTCTACACAGGAAAGCGTGGGATCGGTCACCTTAGAGGCCATGGCTACGGGTTGCGCCGTCATAGGCACCGATTCAGGCGGGACTGCAGAATTGCTGGCCGATGGCCGCGGGTGGACGTTCCCAGCAGGTGATGCCGACGCGCTTGCCCAGGCTCTGCACACGCTGCGCAACCATCCCGACACCCTGACGCCGCGCAAAGCCGCCTGTGCCCCGTACATCAAGCATCACCGCAGAGAAAAGCTTGTAGAACGTTGGCTTGACATCCTGACTGAGGTCGGCGCGGGGTAGGCTAATTTCGCAGCCTATGTCCGCATTGACTCAGGAAATCGCCCGCCGCAAGACGTTTGCCATCATCTCCCACCCTGACGCTGGGAAGACGACCCTTACGGAAAAGTTCCTCTTGTTCGGTGGTGCCATCCAAACTGCCGGGGCGGTGAAATCCAACAAGATCACCAAGACAGCGGCCTCAGACTTCATGGACATCGAGCGACAAAGGGGCATTTCGGTGGCCACATCGGTCATGGCCTTTGAATATGAAGACTGTCTGATCAACTTGCTCGACACCCCGGGTCACCGGGACTTTGCAGAGGACACTTACCGCACGCTGACAGCTGTAGACAGTGTCATATTGGTGATTGACTGTGTCAAAGGCGTCGAGGCCCAGACCGAGCGGCTGATGGAAGTCTGCCGCATGCGGGATACTCCGGTGATCATCTTCATCAATAAAATGGACCTCGAGGGGCGGGACAGTTTTGACTTGCTGGACGAACTGGAGCAAAAGTTCTCCATTAAAGTCTGCCCCCTTTCTTGGCCCATCAGCCAAGGTCACACCTTTCAAGGCGTCTACAACCTGTTCGACAGCACGTTGCGCTTGTTTCAAAGCGACAAACAGCGCATCACCGAAGACCTTCTGCGGATCGAAGGCCTGTCAGATCCAGCGTTGGATGAGATGGTCGGTGAAGACCACGCTGCGGAGTTGCGCGAGGACGTAGAGATGGTACAAGGCGTCTACGACCCCTTGGATATGGACGCTTACGCGCGTGGTGAAGTGGCTCCGGTATTCTTTGGCTCTGCGGTCAACAACTTTGGGGTTCAGGAAATGCTGGATTCATTCATCCGCATCGCTCCTACTCCCCGTCCCCGGACCACCACCCAACGCGAGGTGGAACCCACGGAAGAGAAATTCAGCGGCTTCATTTTCAAGATCCACGCCAACATTGATCCGCGGCACCGGGACAGGATTGCTTTTTTGCGCGTCTGCAGTGGCACCTTCAAACGCGGCACCTTCTACAAGCACACCCGACTCAATAAAAAGCTGAAGTTTTCGAACCCTGCCACGTTTATGGCTTCGGCCAAAGCGGTCGTGGATGAGGCCTTTCCCGGTGATGTGGTCGGCCTCTACGACACCGGGAATTTCAAAATCGGCGACACCTTGACTGAGGGCGAAGACTTGCAGTTCCAGGGCATTCCGAGCTTTTCTCCCGAGATCTTTAAAGAGCTTCAGAACAACGACCCGATGAAGTCCAAGCAATTGGAAAAGGGCATCCAGCAATTGACCGATGAGGGTGTGGCACAGTTGTTTATCATGAACCCGGGCAACCGAAAAGTGGTGGGGACTGTAGGCGAACTGCAATTTGAGGTCATTCAATACCGCTTGGAACACGAATACGGAGCCAAAGCGACCTTCGTGCCCAAGCGCTTTCACAAAGCTTGCTGGCTCACGGGAGAAGAAGAAAAGGTGGCTGAATTCAAGCGGCTCAAAGTCTCCGAAATGGCAGTAGATAAAGACGGCAACGACGTGTACCTGGCCCCCTCCCAGTTCATCCTCGACATGGAGAGCGGCAACTTCCCAGAAATTACGTTCCACACGACTTCTGAGTTCAAGACCGCCCAAGCAGTGTAAATTTCCATGGTGGGGCCGCTTGCCCTGCTACCTTTGGAACATGCCGAGCCTGTTTCGCACTGCAGCCCTGATGCTGCTGATCAACGCCTCATCTTCGGTTTGGAGCCAGACCGACAGCACCTCTGCCCCTATGGTGGTGCAGCTTACCGGGGTTGTGGTCGAAGGTGATTCTTTGGGTCCCTTGCCGTTTGCAACGGTCTACCGTTCCCGTGACCAGAGGGGCACCATTACCGACGAGTACGGTTTTTTTGCCATTCCAGCGCGGGTAGGAGACACCATTGTCTTCAGCGCCATTGGATTGAACAGCGGCCAACTTGTCGTCCCCGACCTCACTGGACAAGAAATGCCCGACCGAATGAGTGTAGTGCAGCCTTTGAGCCGCGACACCGTCATGATGGACGAAGCGCGCATTTACCCCTGGCCGAGCCGCGAACGCTTCAAGCAAGAGTTCTTGGCATTGAGGCTCGAAGCGGACGCCAGAGAAAGGGCCCGCCGGAACCTGGAATTTGACCCCATGGCCCTCTATGACCGCATGGCTGACATGGGTTCCAGCCCTGCAGAAAACTTCAGGACGCTCCAAGCCAGGCAAGCCGAAATGGCGGGTTACCAAGGCGGTGTCATGCCGGTCAGCTTGCTCAACCCCGCAGCCTGGGGCCAATTCATCAATGCCCTGCGCAACGGGGATTTCCGAAAGCGCTGATCGCGTGCAACATCTGTCCGCCTTTCTCGTTCAACGGCACGTGCATGTGCTCGGCTCCCTTCTACTCAGCCTGATCCTCAGCAGTTCACTGTCAGCCCAAGCATATTGGGTATACGGCTGCATTGTCGATGAGGAAGGATTCCTCATGGAAAACGTCTCCGTCACCTCCTCTGGTGTCGAAAACGGAGCCTCCAACGAAGACGGTAAATACGACATCCTCCTCCACGACACAGCCACCTCGGCCTTGGTCTTTTCGGCGCCCGGTTACAAAGATGTGCTGAGGTCAGCCAGCCCTACCCCGCAGGGAACCTTGGTCAATGTTCAAATGCAGCCCGAAGTGCAGACCTATAGGGTCTATGGTCGGGTTACGGACGCGCGCGGCAATCCTCTGCCAGGAGCCACTGTGCTTCCCCAAAACAGCCGTTCTGCTGCAGTCACCGACTCCGAAGGGCGCTACGATCTGCCGCTCAGGGAAAACCGAGAGGTCGCCATCCGGTTCTCCTTTATCGGTTTCGATGCCGTCACCAAGAAGGTCATCCCCACCGTTACCGGAGCCCGCCTCGACGTCATCTTGAGGGCTGGAGTGGCTTTGGGCCAAGCGGAAGTTGAGGCCGATGGCACCCGATCGAGCCCCGTTCAGAAAATCGATCCGCGGATCGCTTCCCGGGTGCCCAGCGTAAGGGGAACCGTGGAAGACCTGCTGATTCAAGCCCCGGTGAACTTTACCAGCGAGCTGTCCAGCGCCTACAATGTGCGTGGAGGAAGCTTCGACGAAAACCTGGTTTACGTCAACGGCATCGAGGTTTACCGCCCCTTCTTGGTGCGCGCCGGCCAACAAGAAGGCCTGTCCTTCCCCAACCCCGACATGATACAGTCCATCCGTTTTTCTGCGGGTGGCTTTGAGTCCAAGTACGGAGACCGCATGAGCTCGGTACTCGACATCAACTACCGACGTCCTCAGGGCTTTGCGGGGCGGGCCTCCGTGAGCCTGCTCGGCGCACAATTCCAAGCAGAGGATGTCTCGGACAACGGGCGCTGGACCTACAACATGGGCCTGCGCTACCGCAACAACGGCTACGTGCTCGGTAGCCTTGACGAATCGGGTGAATACCGCCCAGTCTATACCGACCTGCAGGCTTATGTCACCTACGACCCGGACGGTTATGGACCTTGGGAGCTGCAGGCTTTGGCGACAGCGGCGCAAAACAAGTATCAATTCATCCCGCAAACCCGTGAGACCAACGTCGGCACCATCAATGAGGCGCTGCGTTTGACGGTCTATTTCGACGGTCAAGAAGTCACGCAGTACCGCACGGGTTTTGCCGCCCTCGCTGCCGACCGCGTCACGCCCACCTCGCGCGTACGCTTCATCGGCTCTGCCTTCCGCACCGACGAGGAGGAGACTTTTGACATCTTGGGGGGCTACTTCCTCAGCCAGCTTGAGCGCGATCCGGGATCGGACGCCTTTGGAGATGCCCTCGGACTTCAAGGTGTCGGGTACTTCCTCAACCACGCCCGCAACAACCTGCAGGCGACGGTTTTGTCGGGCAGTGCCAAGGGCTCATTTACCTGGGACAAAGAGG
>Ga0115565_10000123_pt1 | contig 60973 bp, 60 predicted proteins | sample COGITO_mtgs_1105_FD_87199 | JGI IMG/M metagenome (GOLD analysis project Ga0115565, IMG submission 87199) | Pelagic marine microbial communities from North Sea - COGITO_mtgs_110530 | ecosystem: Environmental > Aquatic > Marine > Epipelagic | place: Germany:Helgoland, sampling site Kabeltonne... | reverse complement strand
TCTCTTAAAAAGCATAATAAATAGTTATAATTAATTTAATAAATTCTATTAAAACTAACTATTTTTCAATATTTTTAAAAAAATTGAAAAACTATTATTAACTTATACATAAAAATTTATCTATTATAAAATGTCAGTTCAAGATAAATTAAATTCATACTTGGAATCAATGAATATTAATCCAATTAATTTAGAAGCAGATACAATTAATTTAGAAGCAGATACAATTAATTTAGAAGCAGATACAATTAATTTAGAAGCAGTTACAATTAATTTAGAAGCAGATACAAAAGATTATGTAGTAAAAAATTCTAAAGAATATCTTGTAGAAGACGATTTTGAATTGGATTATAAAGTAAATTTAGATAAGAATAATATTTTAAAAATGCAATTTGAAGAAATGATTAATGAAATTAAAAATCCAAAAATCTTAAAAAATAAAAGTATTTCAAATAAAAATTTACAATCAGTAAATAATAATTTTAATCTAGAAAATAAACTATTTGATCAAAATTTATCATTTTCTCAAAAAATAAGGTTGGATGAAATGATAAATTTTGAAGTAAAAAAAAGACTTGATTTGCAATTAGAAATGGCTGAAGATATAATCAAAAAAAAATTTATTGATAAAGAAAATGAATTAAAGAAAAAAGAAAAAAATATTAAAGAAACTAAAAAAAGACTAAATGAGAAAATTAAATTAAATCAAAGCATTAAGATTAAATTTCAATTAAAAGAACAAGAAATTGTTAATAAAAGTGCTAAAATACAAGAAGATCTTCAAAAATTAGAAAAAGATCAAAAAGATATAGAATTAAGTATAATTAATGAAAGAAATAATTTGACTCTGGAATATGATAAACTTGTAAAATTAAAAGATTTATTTGATAGTGGTACTGAAAATAAGTATATAAAAATAAATGTTAGTGGAACAATATTTGAAACTACAGAAAGAATATTAAAAACATATTCTCAATATTTTTATGGTTTACTATCAGACAATTTCAAAGTTTTAAAGGATGATAATGACATTATTTTTATAGACAGATGTCCGGATCTGTTTAAAGAAATAATGAAAATTATGAGAGATTTAGATAGATATGATGAAATAGAAATGAATATTAATGATAAACTAAAAAAAGAATTAGATTATTATCTTATTAGTTCTTAAGAAATTACCAAATGTAAAGTATTTTGATCATTTTGTTTTAAATTAAATTTGATACCTATTTGAGAAAGTTTTAAATTATTATATTCATTTTCTAAAATTATATCATTAAATTTTAAGTAATAATTTTGATAAATCTTATCTAAATATCTTTTCAAATCAATGACTGTTTCATTAATATTATTCATGTTATCCAATTTTATTAGGACACGATCAGTTTTATTCATGGTTTCAATAAAGATGTAACCATTATCAAAAAGAACTTGTACTATATCTGCGTGGCAAATATCATATTGGTTTAAAGTATTATAATCATATAGCTTATTTCCTTTAAAATATAAATTAAAACTATCATTTATGGCATATTTTATTTTTAGATTATCTTTTATTTGATAAACTAAATCACAAGTATTTACTTGAACCAATTGATTTTGATCTAACATTTTAACATTAAGTTGGATATACATTTTAATATTAATATAAGTAATATTATTATTTTTCATAATTTATTTAAAGAGGATTTTTGTTAATAAAGAAATATAAATGGATAAAGATAATTCTAATGGTTTTAGTTTATGTAAGACTACTAGTTTTGGAAGTGTTGAAGATTTAGGTACTTTATTAGAAGGAAAAAATTATGGTAAATTATTATTATTCAATTCAAAGAATGAACTTTTAGTAGTACAAAGAACTGAGGAAGACTCTGAATATCCTATGCATTATTCTATGATTGATTTTATTGCTGATAAAGATAATAATACTTTATCACAAATTATAGATCAAGCTGATAAAAGGAAAAAAATAAAGATATCATATTGTCATCATAATAATCCAGAAGATACAACTGATGACAAACTTTACATTATAAAATTTAATACAGACATTGTATATCATGATAAAAAAATGAAACAATCATTATGGGCTAATTCAGATAAACTGAACGAACTTAGATATAGTCATGATTATATTTTAACGCCATTATTTAAAAAAATTATTATGACTTATGAATCATTATATGAAGAATTAAGTCAAGTCAGAGGTATTTTAAATTTAGGTGATTTAGAATATTATGATACCAGTTTAGAAAAACAATATATGTTGTATTTACCTTATAGTTATATGCAATCATGTGGAGGTAAAAAATTTAGATCTACACTTTTAGATTTATGTAGTACATGGTTTTCTATAGATACCCCTGTATTAAATTCATTGAAAAATATCATTGAAACTATACATTGTTGTACATTAATTATTGATGATATTGAAGATTCTTCTCAAACTCGTAGAAAATGTAAATGTGCACATTTAATTTATGGTGAACCTTTAACTTTAAATTCTGCTTATTTAAAAATCTTTACTTTATTAAATGAATTAGATCAATATTTTGATAAAAATCTAGATGAAACTAGATCAATTATCTTAAAGTCTTTAAAACATTTACATTTAGGACAAGGAGCTGATATTTATTGGATGACAAAAAAATATTGTCCATCAATAGATCAATATTTAAACATGATAGATGAGAAAACAGGAGCTTTAATAGTTCTTTTATTAGAACTTTCTTTATTACATTCTAATATTGAAGAAAAAGACAGAAAAGATCTTCAAAAGAAGATTACCGATTTTTTCAAACAATTTGGTAGATTTTTTCAAATTAGAGATGATTATATTAATTTAACATCATTCAGTTATTGGCAAGAAAAAGGATTATGTACTGATATAGAAGAAGGTAAATTTACATATCCTATTATTTTGTCAATGACGGAATTAGGTGATCATGATGTATTATATGAAATTATTACATCACCTGATAGATATCAACAAGATAAAAAATTACAAGCTCTAGATATCATGCAAAGATCTGGATCTCTTCTAAAAACAAGAAAAGAATTAGATTCATTAAAAGAAGAACTAATTTCATTATCAAAAGAAATTAGTGATAATGTAATTTTTGAATCAATGATGCAATCATTAAGTTATTAAATTTAATATACCTGATGTAATTAAGTTTTAAGTTTTAAAACTTTTTGGCAAAAAAAAGCATTTAGGTTTTAACCTTTAAAACCTTTTAGCAAAAAAAAGCATTTAGGTTTTAACCTTTAAAACCTTACCAAATCCTAAAGTGTAATTATTTTTTCTGAAGATCATTTTTAGATCTTGAGCAATTTTAATTTTTTTTTCTGATTTTACAAGTGCTACTACTTTTTCTCCTTTTTTAGCAAATACTTTATAATTTTTTGATTCTAAATCTTGTTTTAATTTAACAACTTTAATTTCAGCCTCTTCCCCTTGAAAATGACAATTAAAAGTAAAACCAGAAGAAATAATATCATCTTCTAAATTAAAAATTCTTATTTCTACAATAAAGGTATCAGTAGGAATACAATTTTCTAAAACAATAGATAATTGATTTTTTGGAAAAGGAATATTATCTATTATTTCTAAAAGATTATTACCATGTTCTGATTTATACCAAGATGGCATATCTTTATTATCAACTAAACCTACACCTTCAAAAGCTGATATTGGAATATCTCTTATGCATTTTTCTCGCCAGTTAATGCTTTTTAAATATTTTTTTATTTTATTAATAGACTCATTGTAAATATTTTCATCCCATCCAATTGCATCCATTTTATTGCCGACTAATATAATAAATCTTATGTCTAAAGATCTTGCTAAAATTAAATGTTCTTTTAACATACCTTTTTCAAAACTAGATTCAAATTCATTTGGTATCATACTTATTAAAAGCATACAAATATTTACATCTTGTGAGATGCCTTCAATCATCGATCTAACATATGTTTGATGTCCGGGAGTGTCTATTAATTGGTATTTTTTTTCTTGATAGTCGAATTCAATTTGATTAAATTCATGGGTTTTACCTCTACGCATTTCATCCTCATAAATATCTAAGACTCTTGACCAAACCCATCTTCCCATTTTTTCTTTTTCAGCTTTATCTTTAATTTTATTCATTGAGTGATCATCAATGTAACCACATTTGTATAGTAAATGCCCACACAAACATGATTTTCCAGTGTCTACGTGTCCTATTGCTACAAATTTTTTCATTTTTGTATTACTAAATAATAATATTTTAAATATATATAAAGAATGAAGTGACATTTTTTAAATATATATGTCTAAAGATTTAGAAAAAGAACAACCACATGCATATATTTATGCAACCGCCCTCCCAATTAATCCAAATGATGATGTAGCACCTGATCACATTGTAAAATGTTATCAATTGTCTAAAACTGTTATGTTGTTTGCGATGATAGATATATTTTTTGGATTATTCTATATGTTTTATAGCTTTTTTTATTTAATTCCTTTAATTATTGCTGTTTATGGATATTACAGTGCTAAAAGATATAATGCAAGTGGGGTTTTATCTTACACAATTTATCAAGTAATTGTAAATGTTTTAAGATTAGCTTTCTCAATTTATTCTTATGTATTAGTTAGACAAGATTCAAACATAACTAATTATACTTCCTATAATTTATACATTGTTCTAGCAGTTTTAACTACAATGTTAGGTTTATATATTGCTAGATTTTGCTATAAACTTTATAAATCAATAACTGAATTATCAGATTCTGACAGAGAAAGATTGATTATATTAAATTATCCAATTAGAGTTGTCTACTGGTAAAGTATTATAATCCAGTATTTTTATTGAATAAAAATTGAATTCATTTATATTTATAAAAAATTTAAAATAAACCAAAAAAAAAATTATGTATTTACCAGATGATATACAAGAAATAATATGGGAATTTTATTGGAAAGATATTTATAAAAATCAAGTAATTAATGAATTTAATTACTTGATTAATTTAGATCATTATTTATTCAAATTTGTTAATAATAATGAATTTTTAAAAATTAGACAAGACAAAGAACCACAGTATTCTAAAATAAATAATATAGTAAAAAAATGTTTGAATACTAAATCATTTAAAATTATAACTAAATCAAGATTCTTCAAAGATTCATATTTAATTAATTATAATAATGAAATTAAAGAAAATTATAAATTTATACTAAGCTTTATGGTTTTTTACAGTGGTTATATGAGTATGAAAGTTTTTTATGACTTTCAGAAAATAATAATTAATTAATCTACCAAAAAATCATTAATTATATATTATAAAAATATAATGCTTATTGTATCCTTAATTGAAATAATTTATATATATTATATGTTTCAAATATTTGAAATAATCCTTGGGAAAAATTTCAATTGAATGAAACAGTTTCTGAAAGAATATTTTCATATTTAGAACACCCTACTTCAGATTCCTCATTTCAAGAATCTAAAATATGTATATTTGGTAAGAAAATTATATATATACTTTTAATTTATTTATTAATCAGAACATGTTTGCCTACTAATTTACTTAAAAAATTTAATCCTTATGTATTATTAATCACATTTATTTTATCATTTAGCAATTTTAACACCTTATTTTATAATAGAAATATTTTTACAATAATAGAAAATATAATAATAAAAAAAGCAGTTAAAATTGCTAAAAAAGTATTTGTGGATCTTTCTTTATTAATTAAAAGATTATTATCATCTGGTCTATAAATATTAACTATTTCTAAATTATGATTTATTCTTTCATTTAACCATTCTTTTAATTTTTGCATTACAATTTCTGGAGTTTCATCATTATCATTATTATGAATTAATAAACTATGATATCCTTGATCTAAAGTGATAAATTTTTTATCTTTTGAAGATATTCTATTAAAGAATTTATGACTAATATTATAATCAGTTACTAAATCATTATTACCGTGGAATAGGATCAATGGTGTTTCAAATAAATGAGAGTTATTTTTAATAAATTCACATGCAATTAAACATTGAAATGCAGTTGTGAGTCTTTGATTACTTTTATAACTAATTGTATCCATTTTTTTTAAATTTTTATATTCTTCATTAATACTACATTTGTCTAAAAATTCATCATCAGATCCGGGTACCCATTGTTTGGTTGGGAAAAAATAAAGTAAAAATCTTAATCCATATTCTATTGGTTTACTAGGTTTCATTGAATCAGAAATACCACACATTGGTGCCATTAATACAATTCCACTCACTAATTTTGGATATTTAATACATAAATGAACTATAATAGCTCCTCCCATAGAAAATCCAGTTAGATAAAAAGGGAGTCCTTGGTTTTTTTCTTTTAAAATATCAATTAATTTTTTGACATCTTCTACTAAATCATCAAAATTATAAATACAACATCTTTCTCCTTGACTTAACCCATGACCTTCTAATTCAATTGCATAAGATAATAAATCTAATTCAGAAAAAAACTTTGATCTTCCTTCTAAATTATATTTGAATTTATATCCTATATTTTGAAAATGAGATCCAATTCCATGAACTGATATCATAATTCCTTTCCTTTGTCCTTTATTTAATGAACTATTATAATCAGATTCAATTACATTAATTTGATTTCCATTTTTATTAGTAAAAATCATTTTAATAAAATAAATATTTTTTTTTTTATATTTTAACGGTCAAATTATTCTACTTTTTAATAATTTAAATAATTAAATATTTTAGATGAATAAATTATTAAATAGAATATTTGTAGCCATACCATTATTATTATTTTACTATTTAGCATTTATAAATAACTATGTTTATTATTTTTGTGGATTAATAATAACATTATTTTCATTATTAGAAACATATAATTTAAAAAATAATAAAAAAATATTATTCTTAATTACTATTATTAGTTCTTTTATTTTTATTAAATTAAATAAATCATCTTTATTAAAAATTGTTGGTGTAAATATTTTATCAGATTCTACTCAACTTTTCTTTGGTAAATATTTAGGTAATTATATAAATCATAAACCATTTTCCAAAATATCTCCTAATAAAACTACAATTGGATATTTAGGTGGTATATCAAGTACCCTTTTAATTAATTATTATTTAAATTTATTTTCATTTATCAATTGTTTAATAATATTATTATCTGGAATATCTGGTGATTTATTGTTTTCTTATATTAAAAGAAATAATAAAATTAAAGACTATAGTTTTAAATTTGGTAATAAAACTATTATTCTTTTAGGAAATCATGGTGGTATATTAGATAGATTTGATTCCTTACATATTAGTACTATCCTCTATTATCTAAGTCAAATTTTCGTAATACAATAGATAAGCACAAGATGCTAATTTTTCAACTTGTTTATCATCTATTTCATTTTTTCTAGTATCATCAAATAAATACCATTTATTATTTACTTGAGCTACTGAAATATAATGTCCTCCTCCGGGTCCTCCTGAATGAATAACAAAACCTTTTAAAAAATAATTATGTCTCCATTCAATTGGCACATTAATTGTTTTATTATTTTTCATAATTTTTGGTGGTCTAACAATAAATCTATTCAACTGAATTAATAAATGTCTAGGCCATTCTTCAATATTTAATCTTTTACTTGCTATTCTTTTCTTTTTACAATTTTCACAATACCATCTTTCTTCTTGTTCCAATTTTTCTCTACTTTTATAATCTCTATAACAATCATCTAGATCTAAATCTCCTGAAGATTCAGGTATTTCTAAAGTTAAGAATCTATTCATAGATGTATTTACCGATGTATAACAGCATTTTTTTATTTTGCATTTTAGTGTAGAAGATAATTTATAGTCATATAATCTTTCTATAATATTATCTTTTTTTTCTGCTTTTAAAGCTTCTTCTAAAACATCTAAGAGTAAAACTATAAACTCATGTGAATCATTCTGTAAGAATCCACCAAACATTCCATGTTTTTCTCCAACAATATCTTTAACACCAGTTGGAGGAAAACTATCACTTGCTGATTTATATTGAGTCACAAACTTTTTGAATTTAATTAAATTATCATCATCAAAATCATTTTCGATAAAAAATTTTGATAAACTATTATTGTTAACCAATATTTGAATCGCTGAATTCATATAGCAAGTGTTACCCATATTATATAATCCTACGCAATTATTAAGATTCATTACTCTAATAAAATATATTTCTTTTTTAAATATAATTTATTAGTTTGGAAAAAAAAGTATTTTACAAATAATTATAAAAGTATTAGGCATCCTAATTCTTTTAGAATTGGAACAAAAATGTTATGTAACTAATATTACTAAATATTTTTTTTTTATAAAATAAAATTTTTAACATTCGGTTCTAAAAAATTAATATCAATTTTATATTTATTGTCTTTCTTATCGAATAATTTAATTTTAATTTTCATATACTTTTCAAATTTAATAGTTTTATCCCCCTTTACAATAATTAGATTAGTATCTGTTTTATCTATTTCAAATAATGATCTAATTTTAGAATGAAGAATAGTAGTTTTAAGTTCTACCTTAAATTCTGGAATAAAAACTGTTATTTTAGTATCTGAATTAAAATCTGTAATATACCCATCTAAAGTATCTAATTCATGAATTTTATCTAAGATTTTATAAATTTTAAATTCTCTATCTAACTTTTTAACAGTTTTATTTTTTTGATTAATTTTATCGATTATTGAATTATCAAAAGTAAATTCCTGATTAGTCCATCTAGATTTTATTAATCTATGAATTAACATATCAGCATATCTTCTTATAGGAGAGGTGAAATGAGTGTAATTATGCATATCTAGACCGCTATGATAATTAGTGTAATTATGCATATCTAGACCGCTATGATAATTAGTGTAATTATGCATATCTAGACCGCTATGATAATTATCCGAGTTATAGATTTGATATTTAGCTGAATTCATAAATTTAAAAAAGACATCATTATAGATTTCCTCAGGAATTTTTTCTAATTCAGGATCAAAAGATTCTTGATGTGTTCTAATAATAACATTTTGTAAGTCTTGATTTATTAAATCTTGACAAACTGTTTTATTTGCTAAAATCATTAATTTCTCAATCATTTTATGAGAATCATAATTTTTAAGATCAAAGTTACCATATTTAATTATTTTAGTAAATTCAAAAAGGTCTGACATATTTTTACTAGTATTTTCTTTTATACAAGTATCAAATTGATCATAAGATAAATTTTGTTTAACTTGAACATTAGTAGGAATTATTTGATATTTAATTAAATTCCCTTGATTATCAAAATCAAAAATAACGGAAATACATCTTTTAATTTCTTTTTTGAAAAGAGAAGATAAATTTTCAGACAAATTTTCAGGAATCATATTAATAGTTTTATTGGGTGAGTAAACAGAAGTTAATCTTGTTTGTGCTTCCAAATCAATATCAGAATTAATTGTAAAATAACTAGTAACATCTGTAATATGTACACCAATTTGAATTAAATTATCAGATATTTGTTTATAATGAACAGCATCATCCATATCTTTACAACCTTCAGGATCAATTGTTATTATTTTTAAATCTAACAAATCAATTCTATTAGTAATATCATCATTTATTTCTTCAATATTAAATAATCTGTTTATATTTTTAGTATTAATATCATAATTTGATAATAAAGCTTGATATCTATTTTCTAATTCTTTTTCTGGACCAAAAACTCTTTCAATCATTCCATGAGGTAATTTTTTTTCCCATTTATTAAATTTAATTTCTACAAATAAATTTTCTCTTTTTTTATGAGAACTGGATACTAAAAAATTTGGTAATTTCCAATCTAATGGTTTAAATAAATAATAAGGTTTAGCTTTGCTATTTAAACCATATTTGATATTAGATTCTAAAATAAGTAAACCAGCGATCTTTTTCCCATTTCTTATTTCAGAATCAATAATTTCAATTGTATTATTTTGATTATCATATTTTACAATATCATTATTAAAAAAATTAATTAAATTTAATTTTAATTTAATTAATTCATTTTTTAATTCAAGATTTATTTCTTGATAATTAGGCTGATTAATTATAATTTTACCTTCCATTTTTTATAAATCAATCCAGATACAATTTAATAAATTAAATAAATCAATTTTTTTAGGAGAAAATATTATGTTTTGGATGATATATTGGTTGATTTAAAGCTCCCCTTTGAAAAAATATAATAAAATTATATTTTAAAAAGAAAAAAAAATGAGATCAATCGAAACTAATACTAAATTTGAAGTCGACATTAACGACAGATTTCAAATTAAAAAAACTACAATGACCAATGAATCAAAATTTGGTGAAAAATTAAGTGCTAAATATAGCTTAAATTGCTCTGACGGAGATACCCAAAAATGTGCCAAACCTGTTGATGTAACCTTATGTACTGAAATATGTGGTATTGACATGGAATTCGGTAAAATTGTATCTAAAGAATTAGAAGGAAAAAAATTATTTGAAGATTCTGTTAGTTCTATCGAAGGTATTGCTTTCAAATTCAATATTATGGGTGCTAATGTTTCTTTAGCTTCTGGTAAAAAAGACGCAAATGCTGTAAATGAATTATTAGGTGATAAATCTATTATTGCATTAGAAATCTGTGGTAACTACTGTGGTTATGATTATCAAATACAACATACAAATAACAACAGTTCAGCTAATGTTACTAAAGCCTATGTTTCATTAGAACAAGCTGGTTACAGAGTAACTCTTGGTTCAGATAATTTATCTAATAACTCTACTAAATGGAGAGCTATCGTTGGAACTAATATGGGTGGATATGATGTTGCTTTTGCATATGATAAAGCTGATGTTGATAATGGTAATGAATTTAAATTTGCTGTAGAAAAACAATTAGATGATCACAGCAAAGCTTGCTTATTTTACGATGGTGATGATGTTTCCGCCAAACTTACTTATGGTCAATAAATTGTTTTTAACTAACTACTAGATTATTTTTAAACAAAATATAAACCTTAATTAATTATATTGTTATTATAAATAAAATAATTAGTTAAACAGACAATTACTAAAATAATTTAATATTCATAAACTGATAATTATATTATTATCTTACTGGTAGATAATCTTCACTAATAATAAAATTAATTAGACAAGTTTTAGAATTAGAAGATTTAAGCGTAAGTATAGATAATGTTTATGGTCAATTAAGATATTACACATCAGGTACTAATAAAGATAAATTTAGAACAAGTGGTGATATTGATGTTATAATTAAATATAAAGCAAGTGATAATTTGGAGATTGAATTATACAATCAAACCTTAGGTAAAGATTTAGATGGCGATCAAATTACTTTTAAATTATCCTTAGGTAATGCTATAATTAAATTTGGTAATTGCTCTATTAGTAGTGATATTAATAGTGTATCTTATGATGGTATATCAGTTGAATGTCCTATAATGCAACAAACTCTTACCTTATTTACAGGTGTTGATACAAATACTTATTTTAATTTAAGCAATCCTACTATTAAAGCCATTAAATTAAGTGGTGAAAAAAATGATGTAGAATATTCTTATTTACATATTAGCCAAGATACTAAATCAGATAGAAATGAAATCAGTTTAGGTGGTAAATGTAATGATATCAAATATTATGCAGCTGTAAATGTCAGTGATGTAAATGATAGAAATTATCTATCACTTCAAAAAGATAATTTTAGATTAGAATATAAAAATTATGATGATACTAGTGGAGGTACAACAATTTTTAAAAATATAAAATATTATTTAGATGATGAAAATAAAAAATTTGTAGAATTAAATGAATTAAATTCAGATTCTTATATAGATTTTTATACTGAATTTATTTAATAAATTAATTAACTATTTTACTTAATATAATAAAATAATTAGTTAAACAGAAAATTACTAAAAAAAAGAAATGAGTACATTTGGTAAAATATATAAAATAACTACATATGGAGAATCTCATTGTAAATCAGTAGGAGTCATAATTGAAGGTTGTCCATCTCAAATAAATTTACAAGAATCAGATATTCAAAAGCAATTAACTAGAAGAAGACCTGGGCAAAGTAATATTAGTACCCCTAGAGATGAAAAAGACAAAATAATAATTCAGTCAGGTACTGAATTTGGAAAAACATTAGGCACACCCATTTGTGCTTTGGTTAACAATCAAGATTTCAGACCACAAGATTATGGATTTTTAGATTCTAAAGATTATGTACCTAGACCATCACATGCAGATTTAACCTATCATTTAAAATATGGAATTCATGCATCTAGTGGTGGAGGTAGATCTAGTGCTAGAGAAACTATAGGTAGAGTTATAGGTGGTACTGTTGCTGAAAAATATATGAAAGAAAAATATGGCCTAGAAATTGTTGCTTGGACTAGTTCAGTGGGTAAAATTAAATGTGATCTAACAGATTTAGAAATAGAGAGTCTAACAAGAGAACAAGTAGATCAAAGTATTGTTAGATGTCCTAATTTAGAAATAGCTAAAAAAATGGAGAATCATATTTTAGAATTAAAAGAAAAAGGTGATTCTATTGGAGGAACTGTGACTTGTGTTTGTAGAAATGTACCAACAGGATTAGGAGAACCTTGTTTTGATAAATTAGAAGCTTTACTAGCTCATGCTATGTTATCTATTCCAGCTACTAAAGGATTCGAAATTGGATCAGGATTTGAAGGTACTGAAATGAATGGTTCTGAACATAATGATCTTTTTATTAAAAAAGGAGATAAGATAGGTACAGTAACTAATCATAGTGGAGGTATTCAAGGTGGTATTAGTAATGGAGAAAATATCATATTTAAAGTAGCATTCAAACCTCCTTCCACTATTAGTATAAAACAAGATACAGTAAATCTTTTAGGTGAAGAAACTACTTTAGAAGCTAAAGGAAGACATGATCCTTGTGTAGTTAATAGAGCTATTCCAATTGTAGAAAGTATGGCTGCTCTAGTTCTAATGGATTCTATTTTAATGCAAAGTTTTAGAAGACAATAAAATTAAGGATTTAAGTAATATATTTAAAATAAATATTTTATACTTAAAAGAATAAAAAAATCAAGTATATTTAAAATCTTATTTCATTTGTAATTATACTTGAAAATATAATATGGAATTAAATTTTTTTGATTCTAAAAATATTTTTTCAGAATTAGATATGTTAAAAAAAACAATATCAGAAAATAATGATTCTGAAAAATGTAATGAATCTATGAATAAATTAAATTTTATAGTTGAAGGATGTGATACATGGATGGAACCATATTTATTAGAATTTATTCCAATTTTAATGGATAATATTTCTTTTTTTAAAACATCAGAACAAGCTACAATTACAGCAACTAATTTAGTAAATAAAATGAATACATATAGTGTACATGTAGTATTAGATTTACTATTTTCTTCATTTGATTCTTTAAAATGGCAAACAAAATGCGGTGCATTAAAAATATTAGCACTATTCAAGAATTTAGATAAAAAAGTAATTCAACAAAATTTACCAAAAATTATTTTACGTTTAATTAATCTTACTTCGGATGTTAAAAGAGAAGTTAAAATAGAGACTAGAAATTGTTTTAATGAGATTTGTAGTGTAATAGATAATGTCGATATAATTAAGATAATACCGTGTATAATTGATGCTTATATGGAACCTGTAAAATGTACTGAGAATGCATTAGATCAATTAGTTGGTACAAGTTTTATTAATGAAGTTGATTTATCTACACTTGGTTTATTAATACCTGTTTTAACAAAGGGAATGCGTGAAAAAAAAGTAGCTTTAAAACGTAGATCTGCATTAGTTATAGGTAATATGTGTAAATTAGTAAATGATCCTCGTACAGCTGCTGAATTTTATCCTGTTTTAAAACCAATTTTAGAAAAAGGAATAGATGAAATTGCAATTGAAGAAGTTAGAAATGTATGTCAAAAATCTCTAAATACTTTACTATCTGTATCATCAGAGGCAGCTGAGATAAGTAATAATGTTATGCAAATAGATGAATTATCAAATTTAATTTTACAAAATTTAAATCATAATCCTGTTGGAAATATTTACACTTTAGTAAAACATACTTCTAAATGTTGTGGAATAAACTTACAAGGGAATATAAGATCAGAAGAAGCATGGCATCACTGTATAGATCCTTATTTAAAATTTTTATTTGATAATGATGAAATTTATAATACCTTTTTCAATTTAATTTATAAAAAATCAATAGAAAATATGACACCTGACAGAGTTAATCTAGAAGATGAAGAAGAAGATTTATGTAATGCTCAATTTTCTTTAGCTTATGGTACTCGTGTTTTATTACATCAAACACCGTTTCGTGTAAAAATAGGTAGAAAATATGGTTTAGTTGGTCCAAATGGTGCTGGCAAATCTACATTAATGAAATCTATTGCCGGAGGAAATTTACAAGGGTTTCCTACCGAATTAGTAACAGTTTATGTTGAATGTGAAATTATAGGTGAAAAAGCAGATATGTCAGTATTAGATTATATTATGTCAGATGATAAAGTAAAATTAAGAAATTGTACTCAAGAAACTGTTGAAAAAATGTTAACTGATATGGGATTTGGTGTATCTCGTACAGCAGCTGCAATTGATGCAGAAGTAAGTACTTTATCAGGAGGATGGAGAATGAAGTTGGCTTTAAGTAGAGCAATGTTATTAAATCCAGATATGTTGTTACTAGATGAACCTACAAATCATTTAGATCAATTTGCAATTAAATGGTTAACAGATTACTTAATTAATTTGAAAACATGTACTTGTTTAATTGTGTCCCATGATACTAAATTTTTAGATGCAGTATGTACTAACATAATCCATTATGAAAATTTAAAGTTAAAATCATATCGTGGAAATCTTTCTGAATTTGTCAAACTTAAACCAGAAGCTAAAGCTTATTATGAATTAAGTTCTGATAATGTTGCATTTAGTTTTCCAGATCCTGGTCCTTTAGACGGGGTAAAATCTCTAACTAAAGCTGTTTTAAAAACAAAAAATATTAACTTTCAATATCCAACTGCCCCTCTACCACAGTTAATAGATGTTAGTATTCAATGTTCTTTAGCATCTCGTGTAGCTGTTGTTGGTGTTAATGGTGCTGGAAAATCTACATTAGTTAAATTAATGGTTGGTGAATTAGAACCGGACCAAGGCCTAATTGAAAAACATCCTAATTTACGTGTAGCTTATGTAGCACAACATGCTTTTGCTCATATAGAAGATCATTTAGATAAGACACCCGTAGAATATGTTATGTGGCGTTATCGTGGCGGTTATGATAAAGAAATGGTACAAAAAGATGCAATAACTTTAACTAAAGAAGAAATGGAAGCAATAAAAAAGAAAGCCAAATTAGAAGGAACTGGTATAGTTGAGGAGTTAAAATCAAGAAGAACAGGAAAACGTGAATTCGAATATGAAGTTTGTTGGGAAGGAGATGGTCGTGAAAATTCATTTAAAACTAGAACTGAATTATTGCAAATGGGTTATAAAAAAATGATAGACGAAAAAGATGAACAAATTGCAATGGATTCACTTTTAGGACAACGTAAATTAACTAGTGGTGAAATTCAAAAACATTTTGATGGATTTGGTTTAGAGGCTGATTTTGCTCAACATACACGTATGGAAGCATTATCAGGTGGTCAAAAAGTTAAAGTTGTATTAGGTGCTGGTTTATGGAATTTACCTCATATTATTATCTTAGATGAACCTACTAATTTCTTAGATCGTGATAGTTTAGGAGCTTTAGCTTCTGCAATTAAAGAATTTAAAGGAGGTTTATTTATGATCAGTCATAATTCAGAATTTTACAATGCTTTATGTCCAGAAAAATGGATATTAGAATCTGGAAGATTAACTGTCATGGGTGCAGAATGGATGGAGGAAGTTGAAAAAGCCAGAAAGAAAGCCGAAAAATTAGCAAAAAGAACTTTAAATTTTGATAAAGCAAATGAAGAAGCTCAACTAGATGCTTTAGGTAATGTAATAGAAAAAAAGAAAAATGAAGACGATATTGTTAATATGTCAGAAAAAGAAAAAAAAAGAGAAATTAAAAATTTACAAAAACAAATAAAAGATGGTAAGAAGAATGGAACTTTAACTGAAGATGATATAGCTGATTTACAAGATAAATTGGAAGAATTAAAATCTCAAGAATAATTTTATTTATTTATAGTATATAATATGGTAGATTATAAAAGTCTTTACATAAAATATAAACTAAAATATTTAAAATTAAAAGAAGCAACTTTAGATTATCCAAATGATTTAGTAGATCATAATTTGCAAAAATGTAATTTAGATAATTTTGATGTAAAAATTATTGATGATTTTTTGAGTAAAGAAGAATGTTTAGAAATTATAAATGTAGCAAAACCATTGTTAACTAGAAGTGAAATAGTAGATAATAATAAGATATCAGATTATAGAACTAGTAGTGGAGTATTTATTAAATCAGATAGTTTAGATATTTTAAAAAAAATATCAGAAAAGGTAGCTGAAATAGTTGGTATGCCTAAAGAAAACCAAGAAGATATTCAAATAATAAATTATCAACCTGGTCAATATTATAATCAACATTATGATGCATGCGTTGATGATAATAAAGAATGTGAAAAAGATAGAGAATCAGGAATTAGAAAAAACACATTTTTTATATATTTGAGTGATGTAGAAGAAGGGGGTTACACAGCTTTTCCTAATTTAAAAAAAAAATTTATCCCAAAACAAGGAAGAGCTATTTATTGGAATAATATTTTAAAAGAAAATAATAAATATATCCATGATCCATGTAGTCTACATTTAGGTATTAAACCAGATAAAGGAGAAAAATGGGCTTTAACTGTATGGAGTAGAATATAAAAAAAATTGATAAATATTTAACCAAAAGTCCTATATTATTTTTTAACAATTAATTAAAAAATGATTACTAAATGCGAGCATTGTTATAATAATTTTCACCTGACTTCCAATAGCTTCAGCTATTGTAATCCAGATTCTTCTTTAGTAGGTATTTGTTCTATCTGTTATACAGATATTAACAGTAGACTTAAGATCTTAGTAGATGAAAGTAAATTAACTCTTATCAGAAAAAAAGCTTTAAAAAAAAGATTGATGAAAAATTTAGAATAAATTTGCATAAATTTGAAAATTTTTTTTATAAATTTAATGTAATGGAAATTACCAAAATCCTCAAGAAAAGGCTACCATTAGAAATATCAAAAAAAATACAATCTTTTTTAATTGAAAAGACAGATAATGTTAAATTAGTTTGTCGAGTATGTAAAAAAGAATATGACCAGAACTTCGCAGATAATCCAAATCAAGATCTATGTCCATGTTATATTTCATGGCTTTACTTTAGTAGAGATTTTGAGAACCCATATTTATAAAAAAATTTATGCTAAACTTATAGCATAATTATCTATTTCCAAAGTACCTTTATCAATTATACTCTTATAATTTAAAAATGATTTATCATTAATTGTAGCTTGATTATGTAAATTATAAGTTGGATATTTCTCTCCAAAAACCCAGAAATATTTATTATCAGAATATCTTTGAAATAAAGAATGAACTATACTGTATTTCTGGTTATCATTTTTATTTTTTATATCAATTAGAAAACTCAAAAATGGTCTATCAAATTCATCAATAGAATACATAATTGGAGCAGACATATCATCTACACTAACATTATCCACGTAATCTAAATTAATAAACGTTTTTTTATAATCTAAATACTTGATTAATCCAAAATTGTAATCTTTGATTAATTCGAAAATATTAGGTGGTAATTTATTTTTCAAAAATATCTTTTTATGATTTAAATAAGAATCATAAAATTCTAACCAAAAAAATTTATTAATTAATAAAATATCACTCATCTCTTCAAAATTATTGAAATCAAATATTATTTTCAGTACAGCATTAGGTAAATTTTTTAAATTCATTTATTATTTTGATATTTTATTATTATAATAATAATTAAAATTAATCAATTTTTTTTATTAATTAATAAAAAAAATTGAATTAATTTTAAGATAAAATTCACCATTATTTTTTTAAAATTTTAAAAATTAATTATGGACAAAATGAACAATATTGTATTTAATACCGATAGTTACAAGATAACTCATCACAATCAATACCCACCTAAAACTGAGAAAATTGTTTCTTATTTTGAGAGTAGAGGTGGTAAATATTCAGAAGTCTGCTTTTTTGGATTGCAGATTCTGGTCAAGAAATACTTGGTTGGACAGGTTGTTACCCAAGAAAAGATTGACCAAGCTGCTGAAATATTTGCAGCTCATTTCGGTAATCCCAAGCTTTTTAATAGAGAAGGTTGGGAATACATTTTACATCAACACGGTGGTAAATTACCAATTAAGATCAAAGCTTTACCTGAAGGAACAGTTTTGCCTTATAAAAACGCCTGTTTTACTCTAGAAAATACAGATCCTAAATGTTTTTGGTTAACTAATTATTTGGAAACTCTTTTGGTTCAGGTTTGGTATCCTATGACAGTAGCAACCAATTCTAGAGAACAAAAGAAAGTTATACTCCAGTATTTAAATGATACAGGTGATCCTTCTTTAGTAGATTTCAAATTACACGACTTTGGTTTCAGAGGTGTAAGTAGTTTAGAAACTGCAGGAATAGGTGCGGCTGCACATTTAACTCAGTTTTTAGGTACTGACACTATGGCTGGTTTAATCGTAGCTAAAGAGTATTATGGAAAGACTGATTCTTGTGCTGGATTTTCTATTCCTGCTTCAGAACATTCAACAATGACCTCTTGGGGAAAATCAGGTGAAGTTCAAGCTTACAAAAATATGCTTGATCAAAATCCATCTGGTTTAGTTGCATGTGTATCTGACAGTTATGATATCTTTTATGCTTGTCAACATCTATGGGGAGAAGAATTGAAAGATCAAATAATGTCTAGAGAAGGAACTTTAGTTATTAGACCTGATAGTGGAGATCCTAAAACTGTAAATCTAAAAATTCTTGAAATTTTAGGTAATCAGTTTGGTTTCACTATTAATCAGAAAGGTTACAAAGTTCTAGATCCTCATGTTAGAGTTATTCAAGGAGATGGTATCTGTTATGAAACACTAATTGATATCTTGGAACATTTGAAATCTAATGGATGGAGTGCTGACAATATTGCTTTTGGTAGTGGAGGTGGATTACTTCAAAAAATGGATAGAGATACTCAAAAGTGTGCCTTCAAATGTTGCTTAGCCATTATAGATGGTCAAGAAGTAGCTGTTCAAAAAGATCCAATTACTGATTCTGGTAAGAAAAGTAAGAAGGGTTGGTTAACAGTTCATCATACTGATGGTATTTGGGAAACCAAATCTGATGGTAATCATGACTTTGATTCTGATTGCTTACAAACTATCTTCCTTAATGGAGATCTTTTGATAGATCATCATTGGGATGATATTAAAGAAAGAGCTAAAATAGTTTAGATATAATAAAATTTAATTAAATAATTAATTCTAATACCAGATTTAATTGGATTTACTTTATGAACTTCTCTAGAATCAAAAAAAACATACATACCCTTATCTGGTTTAACAATAGTTTTATCAGCAAATTCTAGAATACCTCCTGTAAAATCTTTATTATAGACCGAATCGTAAATTAGACAAGTATATTCTGGAGGATTTTTACCATTATAAGACAAATAGTGTTTATTGTAAATAAATATTTGTTTATCGTCAACAATTTGATTAGGTTTATGTTTAATCAATTGTGCATCATCTATATGCCATTTCATAAAAAATCCTTTTTGATTTATTTTTTTAGTAATTACAATATTATGTTTTTCCAAATCAATATCCAAATTTAATTCAGGAATTATGGACTTGCTAAATTCTTGATAATTATCTATTATCCCAAACTTTCTAGATTTCCTAATATTAGGATTATTTTCAAGTAGTTCTAATCCGTACTTTTCTAGATGAGACATTTTATTAATAATATTTTATAGTTTGTAAAAAAATAAAATAATATTCAAATTTTTAACATAATGGTACTTGGTCACATGTATAATAATTTCTACCAATATCTACTAATTCTTTACCATGATCAAAATCTAAAATACTATAATCTTCTAACATTTCAGCTTGAGGTAGGCAAATATTTATATTACCTCTAGGTAAAGAACAGGTAATATTTTGCAAACCTGCTAATTCATAATCAAAGGTATTAACTACTAATTTATAGACTCCATGAATATAATCTTTGTAAGAATTAATTGATTGATAATCTACCGATTTATCAGATGCACTGACAAATGTAAAATTATAAAAATTACAATTGATAAAACCCATGGCTTGATAAATAATTTCATTATCAATTGCTCCTCCATCTACATAAGTATACTCATCTATTTTTCTAGGTGGAAAAAGAAGTGGAATAGCAGACGTGGCCATTAAAATATTTATTTTATTATCAAAGTCAGCTAAATCATATCTAAAGATATCTAGTTTTTCCAAATTCAAGTTAGATGCACCGATTAAAGATATAGGTATAGTTGAATTATCTTGTTTAACAATTGTTCTTAAAACATCAATAATTGTATTTTCTAAAGGTGTGGTATCATAAAAACCCCATTCTTTGTATATATCTCTAATTGAATTTTTTGAATAAATAGATTTTGTATTTAATTTTTGATAAATATCGATTAAACTATCAATTGAATTACTTAGATTATTATCATAAGATAAGAAAGCTGTATTCAAACCTCCAGCAGAAATACCAGTAATCATATCAAATGTAGAATTAATTTTGTTTTTGTCCACTAAATCTTTCAAAATACCAGCCTCAACAGCTCCAAATGATCCTCCTCCGCTCAAAGATAAAATATTACAATTGTCTATAGCTGTAACATATAATATTAGTAATGACATAGTTAAAATTTTGGTAAACATTATATTTTTTTTTTAATTTGTGGACAATGTGAATAAATAACAAAATTATAGTTTTTCATTTTTTTTAAAGTTAAAATACTTATCTATATTACTATTTTTGGGAAATTTTCTCCAAAAAAATGATTTTGATTCTATTACATCTTTAAAATCTGTTTTATGAACTTTAATATAAGATTTTGGATTAGCACTAATATTATTTTTTTTTTCTTTATAATCACTAATTTTTTTTGAAATTTTATTTTTAGCTTTTAAATCAGATTCAGATTCTAGATCATAATATAATTTTTCCATTTTTTTATTAATTATTGATATTTTTTTTTGAATAAAGTGCCAATTATCAAATGTAATTTCAAAATCTTTAATAAATAAACTATTTGGTAGAATTGATAGAAAAAACTCATCAGAAATTTTCATTTTATAAAAAAATTTTAATTGTTCTTTTTTTTGTAATAATAATTCAACATGATATCTGGATAAACAAAAACGAGCTAAATGTTTTCTCCAATTTTTTATTTTTTTATAATCTTTTTGGGTTTTTATACGTTCTTCCCAATCATATTTTTTAATAGTTAAAGATTTTATATAAGAAGTTTTAGAATCATCATTTTTAAGAAAATTATAGAATTTACTAAAATTTTGAAATGGGATACAGCTTTCACTAATAGTAACAAATTTAGTATTATTAGGGTCCTTAATTGCTTCCTCTAATAAATTAATATATGCATTTACAATAATACCCCATTCTGTTGGAACTAAATTTTTAATTATATTTTCTTTCATCCAAGGAATTGTAACCTTATCTGGATTTTTTGGGTGAACATAAACATTATAATATTTTTCATAACCTTCAAAATATTTATTCCAAATACTTGGCCAATTAACATTATCTAATGTTAAAAATAAAAAAGCAATCTTCATATATAATATAATATTATAATATATTATTTAGAAATAATCAATTAATTTAACATTATCTTCTCCATTTTTAATAAATACGGAGTCTATAGGTAAAGAACAAAAAATAATATCCGGACCATTTAATACAAGTTTTAATTTGGTATCAAAGTATTTAAAACTAATTTTATCTTCTTTAAAATTACCACTATAATGTGGTTCTACTAAGTTTACTCTTTTTGCTTGTTCATAATTAAATACGAGTGTTTTTTGATCCTGGGGAAAATGAATTACCACATGATTGGGCTTTAATAAATCATTTACATCACAATAACATTTATCAAAAGAATTATTTCTAAAAGTAAATATGGTACCTCCAAAATACCTTTCAAATAATTCAGATATTAACAAATACTTTTTTTTTTTACAAGATAATTCTTGAAAATATTTGTATTATCATTTATTTTTTTTTAATATATAATCATCCATTTAATATTGAATTAATTTATATATTAGTTAGAGTTTTTAATATAGATTAATCAATTTTTATTATAAAGAACAATTTTTTCATTTAATATTTAAACAAAAAAAAATAGTCTATCAATATTATGAAAAAAGCATTAGGTTTAAATTTAATTAAAAATATGAATAAAAATTTAAAATTAAAAGATAATAAATTATATCAATTGATAAAATTAGAAGAAAAAAGACAAAAAGAAGGGTTAGAATTAATAGCTTCTGAAAACTTTACATCTAAAGCTGTAATGGAATGTATGGGTTCAGTTTTAACTAATAAATATTCTGAAGGATTACCTGGAGCTAGATATTACGGAGGTAATGAAGTAATTGATGAAATTGAAAAATTATGTAAAGAAAGAAGTTTAAAAGCTTTTAGTTTAAATAATAAAGAATGGGGTGTTAATGTTCAACCATATTCTGGTAGTTCCGCTAATATGGAAGTATTTGTTGGTTTATTAAATCCACATGATAGAATTATGGGCCTAGATTTACCTTCTGGAGGACATTTGACTCATGGATTTTATACAAATAAAAAAAAAGTTTCCGCTACATCAATATTTTTTGAATCAATGCCTTATCATATTAAAGAAGATGGTTATATTGATTATGATGAATTAGAAAAAACAGCTAAAATATTTAAACCTAAATTAGTAATTGCTGGATATAGTGCTTATCCTCGTGATTTAGATTATGAAAGACTTAGAAAAATTGCTGATATTAATAATTCTTATCTTTTATGTGATATGGCACATTTTAGTGGATTAGTTGCAACTAATGAATTCAAAAATCCTTTTGATTTTTGTGATATTGTTACCACAACTACTCATAAAACATTAAGAGGTCCTAGAGCTGGATTAATTTTTTATAAAAAAGAGTTTGAAAAACAAATAGATCAGGCTGTATTCCCTGGGTTACAAGGAGGTCCTCATAATCATCAAATAGCCGCAATTGCAACACAAATGTTAGAAGTTAATACATCCGAATTTAAAAATTATATAATTCAAGTAAAAAAAAATGCTCAAGTTTTATCAGAAGAATTAATAAAATATGGATATATTGTATCTACTAACGGAACTGATAATCATTTAATTTTAGTAAATTTAAGATCTAAAAATATAACTGGTAGTAAAATTGAAAGAATATGTGAACTAGCTAATATATCTATAAATAAAAATTCTGTATTTGGAGATAAATCAGCCTTATCACCAGGTGGTATAAGATTAGGGACATCATCATTAACAACAAGAGGTTTAAATGAAGAAGATTTTAAAGTTGTATCTAATTTTTTAGATAGAGCAATAAAAATAGGATTAGAAATTCAAAATCAATCTGGTAAAAATCTAAAAGATTTTTTTAAAGCAACTGAAAATAATATTGATATTTTGAACCTAAAAAAAGATGTTACTGATTTTGCAAAAAAATTCCGATTATATGACTAATCTTTAATTAAAATGAAATCATCATTTAATGAATATTCATTTTTAATTCTTTCCAAATCTTCTATCTTTTTAACAGGTTTGTATCTATCTCTACCTACCATAAAAATAACTGTTTGATCAAAATTATTAATTGCAGATCCTATAACAGATTCGATTTGCATAACTTTATTGTCATTAACTGTTTTATAATTTTTTAATAAATCTAATTTATAAACCGTTGCCATTTTTTCTAAATTCAACCAAATATTATTAGTATTAAATGTTTTAAATTTTTCAATAGAATAAAATTCGTTAAGATGTTCTTCCGGAACCATAGCTAACTCTAGCAACTTAGTTTTACCTTGATAATCAATAAAGGTACCACCTTTGACGTCTAATTCAGTTTTAGGTGTTACTTCAATACCAAATTCTAAGTTATTATTATCTTGTAAGTACTTAACTAATTTGGGGCAAGGTGTTGCATTTAGATTGTCAATATTAGAAACAAATAAATGTTTAACATTCATTTTAATTAGTTCTGGATAAATGTCTGAATATAATAAAGACTCATAAAAATCACCAGTACCAGGTGGGCAATAACTAGTTTTATCTTCTTTAATTAAATTCATGGCTAAACCATTTTCAACATCAATTCTTGGAATTTTAGATTGATTGAATCTTAGAATTTTAACATCATGACATTCTTCAATAATTTTATTCATAACAGGATCTGAATCTGTATTATATGAATTCATTAAGATTAGAGGTACTTGACAATTATTTTTTTTATTTAAAACTCTAATTTGATTAATGATAATTTCTAAGAATGAAAAATCATCTTTAACTTTAACAATAGCTTTAGGACCCACACATTTCATAGTAGTACCTAAACCACCATTTAATTTGACAATAGCAATCTTACTAAAATCACAATTTGATTCAACTAATTGATCATAATTAATTAAATCTTCATACTGATAAGGTTTTACATGATCCCATATAATATCTACATCTTCATTCTCAATTCTTTTTTTCAATTCTTCAAAACTAGTTCTTTCTTTCAAAAATAAACTATTTAATATTTTTTGAGTTTCTTCAGGTCCAGAAGTATCAAAACCAATAATATTTGGATGTTTATATAAACAATAATCATTACCATCAGGTTCAACTCTATCTCCAAAGAAATAAATATCTTGATATCCTTCTAAAAATTTTAAACAAAAAGTTTTATCCCATGATTCTGGATGAATACCAATGCCAATAGAACCTCCTAATAAAAAGCTAAAATTAGTATCAGAAAATTCTTTTCTTAAATCTTGAATCATCTTATTTCTAACATTGTGTTTTTGATCATACATTATAAAATCTTGTCTTTCTAAATAAGAACAATCAGATCCAATTGGAGTTACGTACATCATACCATTTCTAAAATTAATAAAATTACCTCTTTTATAAGGTAATTCTAAATTAGCAATATACTTTAAAATAAAATTAATAATTTTTTGTAATGTTTCTTCTCTTACATGTCCGGTTAATTTATTCATTTCATATAATTTATTGTTTTTAACACAGGTTGTGCCATTTTCAGCAAAAATATAACTAAATAAATCTAGATTCTTTTCTTGAATTTGACTTTTCAGTTTACTAAAAGTTCCTCCAGATACTATAGCCAAGTCATGATATTTTTTTACCTCTTTTAGAGTATTCATCATTTCATCTTTAATAACCATAGTAGATTCAGTCAAAGTTCCATCTACATCAAAAAGTATGATTTTTTTATTCATTATATTTATAATCAATAAAATAAAGTTTATTTTTTCTCCCAGATTAAAAAAACATTTATAATACGTTTTATCATGTCTTCAATATAAGGTTCTCTAGATTTTAAAGGATTATTATTTTTATCAGATAATTTCATAATCACACTAGTTAAATAGTAAAATACTGAAGCAAATAAATTAGCAGTTAACATAGTTCTAATACCTTTATTTTCGATTTTTCTTATTAAAAAATAATAAATAGAACATCCTGATATAACAAAAAGTATTCTGGTAATTACTTTTGATTTTGATACTTCTTCAGGAAATAATTGTTCTTCAAGAATAACAAAAATAAAAGTAAATAATAAATAATAAATACCTTTTGGCTGAAATATTAGATTTTTAAGTTGAGATTTATCATTAATAATCATACCCATAAATAAAATAATCATACCTAATAAATAAATTTTATCATCTAATTGTTTTTGTAAAGAACAGAATAATCCATGCATGAATAATAAAAAACAATAACCACTACCTTGTAAAGAATAAATAAAAGTAGAAAATAATGTTAAAAAAATTATAAATGCCTTAAATTTTCTTAACATTTTATATTTATCTGGATTATCAGATATTTCATCATAAATTTTCAAAAATAATGATGGTAGAATAGTTATTATAATATTTTTTTCCATCTATACTATTCAAATATAAATAAAATTTAAATAAAATAACAATATAATATTAAAAAACAAAGCATTATTATAAGCATAATTATTAATATAAAATGGTATAGATTCAGCATTTACATTATCTTTCAAAATAGAAAATTGCTGAAAACTTAATCCAATCATTAGCATAAAAGAGATAGAATAAGCTTCAATAATTGTATTTATTTCTAATGGTTTCAAACATGTATTGATTATTGTAAAAAACCCGGATATTAATGAATATTTCCAAGTACCAATTGAAGCCCAAATAAAAGCATGATGAAAAGGTCTTTTATTACCATCACGATTAGATGTTTCTAGAGGAAATGAATTATTAATATTATGTTCTTCTCTCCAATAATCTGGTGAAAACCATCCGAATAAAAGATCATTAATTGTAGCATAAATATTACTCATTAAAATAACAGAACCTATAATTTGGAAAGAATACTGTTCTAGTGACAAGAAAATTAGAGCAAATAATTCAATTAGTATTAAATAATAATATTTTGATTTTAGCCTATATCTTCTAGCAATAATTAAATTAAAAAAAAATCTAGTTAATCCAATTATTTCTAAATAAGTTTTATACATTTATTTAAATCATTTATTTTCTATTTATATATATTATAATGTTGCTCTTAAATAATAAAAAAGAATCCGAGTTAATAACTTGTTTACAATTATCATGTGGTAATTGTACTTATGATGATATTAGAGTATTCATAGCTAAGAGGAGGAATATTGATAAGAAAAGAGTTTTAATTACTTTATTTTACAATTCAAATATAGTAAAAATAGAAGAAGATCAAATGAATGAAATATTTCCTTTAGGAATGATAAAAGCTAGAATAATGATAGATATACAACCATCAGAATTAGAAATAAAAATAGCTAGATTATTTGATAATTTTGATTTTTTAATTAATTGATAAACAAATACGCTGTAAAAAAATAAATTTAATTATAAAATAATTATATCAATTATGTTATAATGGAAGAAATTTGTTACTATTTTAAAGAAAATAGTTTTTCCAATAAAGAAATATCATTAAAAAAGAAAAAAATATATGATATATTAATTAAAAATAATTTATTAAAGAATCTTGACAAAAAAAAAATTACAAAAGAAGATATTAGAGATATGTTTATTTTGTATGACCATGTTTTTTTATTTGATCAATTTTATGAATATTTAACAAATAATAAAATTAATATTGATTTTAATGTAGATAATTATTCAAAACATTCAAATTTAGGAACAACTAACATTATAGGTAATAAAACTCATACTATTACCATGTTTATAGGTAATATTCAAAGTTTAGTAATTAACGAATATATAAAAATTGGTGGAATAAAATGTTTCGATAAATTACAATGTTTAATGAATGTTTTTGAACATGAATTAATTCATTTTTTAATTCATATTTTTTGTGTAAAAATAGATTTTCTAGAAAATGTTAATAATGATCATGATTGGCATCATGGTGAATCTTATCAAAGCATTTTAAAAAATATATTTGGTCATACTCAAGTTTATTATTTAGATTTAAAAAAAATAAATAAAACTCAAAAAGAAGTAGATCAAAAAGTAAAAGATATTAAAAAGAAAATTAAATTAGATAATTTTGTTACAAGTTATAAAATAGATAACAAAATTAAAAAAGGTATAGTAATAGAAATAACATCCGAATACTTAATCATTAAAACTGATAATGGTATAATTGATCAAATTTATTATGAATACATTGATAAAATAAATTCTTAAATATGTTAAAAAAGGATAAAAAGGAATAGTTAGTATATTTAAATAACAATGAAGGATAAAAATAAAATAAGTTTTAAGTTAAGAAAAAATGACTTAAGACTAAAATACTATCGTAGTCATTTTTCCGATCATCCAATTATACATTATTTATATCAAAATAAACTTATTATTAGTTTGAATGTAGAGTTGCATTTACAAACTTTAAAAAAAATAAAATCTTGTGATTTGAAAAAAAATGATATTATTGATTATAAAAATAATAGAATCTTAGATGCTCTTCAAATAATAATTAATAAATTTCCATTTGTTAATACAGTAGATTTGCATTTACAGGAATGCTATCCAAGTTTATATTACTTGATAGCAACTCAATTAACTTTTTTGAAAAAACTATCAAAGCCAACTAATCTAATATCACAAAATATATTTGAAGGTAGAGATATTTTAAGTGATAATCCTCAAATTATTTATGGAGGTAGAACTTTTAATCATACTTCATTTTGTTCTTTTAAATTTGAAAGTGATGTAGATTATAAATTAGATTTGCCTATTTTTGCTTATGATAAAGAAGATAGAGAAGAAGATTATCATTATAAAATGTTAGTTTATTATCAACAAAATAAAGAAGATTTTATGAAAGCAATCCCAGTTTTCCAAGAAATTAATAGAAATCCATTTGATAATGAGTTTTTAGGTAAAGATTATTTATTTGCTACATGTAGAGGATTGTATATTCATGAAATGGGTGGAATTAATATTCATTTAGAAAGAGAATCATTGATTTATATCATAGATGAAATTAAAGATGGTACTTTATTCAAATTTTGGTTAAATTACAATTCTCAAAAATATTTAGATCAGACTAAAGAATCTTTTAATAAATATTTTAAAAAGAAACTTGAATATGATTATACTGATGAAATTGGTAAAAAAGTATATTTAGCTGGTGATTTAAATATTATTGATAAAAAATCTGATATTATTATAGATAATTTACCAGATTGTAAAATAGTTAAAAATGAATATTTAGATTGGATTATATTAGATGTGACAATAGGTAACGAAGAAAAGACAAACGAGAATTTATTTTTATAATAAAACATATTAAAGAATATTTTTTATTATATTATAAATGGGAACAGATTATTATAAAATATTAGGTATATCAAAAAATGCTAGTTCTGTTGAGATAAAAAAAGCTTATAGAAAATTAGCAATTAAATATCATCCTGATAAAAATAAAGAAAATAAAGAAGCAGCAGCTGAAAAATTTAAAGAAATTGCAGAAGCTTACGATGTTTTATCCGATGAAGATAAAAAAAGAAATTATGACCAATTTGGTACAACTGGGATTAATAATAATCCACATATGTCACAACAACATGCTCAAGAAATGTTTTCTACATTTTTTGGAGGTCAAGATCCTTTTAATATGTTCTTCAATGATAATTTTACACCAGGATTCCAAATAAATATAGATGGGAATTCATTTAATTTGGGTGGAAATCATCCAAGTTTTAGAAGGTCAAATAATGTTTTTAGAAGACAAAATAGTTTTAATGAAAGAATAGATAAGATTCCATTTGACAAAATAGATATTAATAAACAAGTTTTAATTTATGGTTTAGTAAATAATCAAAAATTAAATAGTACAACAGGTAAAGTTAAAGGGTATAATAAAATTAAAAATAGATATAATATTCAAACAGATTCTGGAAAAATTGTAGCTTTAAAACCAGATAATTTGAAAGAAATATTAATTTTCAAAGCTTATAATTTGGAAAGTCAACAAAATTTAAATGGGAAAAGAGGTCAAATAATTGGTTTAGATCATACAAATAATAGATATAGAGTAATTTTAGATAACAATATGATATCTTTAAGACCAGAAAATATTATTTTAGAATCAGGTCATTGTGTTAAATTACAAGGAATTATTAGTCAACCTCAATTAAATAATCAAATAGTGAAAATAAAAGATTTTGAATATAATATAAATAAGTATGTAGTTCAGATTAGTGAATCAAAATTAATTAAGGTAAGGCTAGAAAATATTTTATTTTAATATCTATTATAAATATTATTATGTCAAATATTTGTAAATATTACTACAAAAAAAAATTAACTGATAAACAAAAAGAGAATAAAAAAGATTTAGCTTTAAAAAGATTACAAAATAAAATAAATATTGATAAATTAGATAAGAAAGCTGTTAAATATACATTTGAAATATTAGATGAAATTTATTTTGATAATCAAATATCAGAAAGAATAGAAGATATAAATGCTAAAATGAGTTTTGATGTTAGCAATAGATTAAGTTGTACAGCAGGATATTGTGAATATTCATGGAAAACTGATTATTATGGAAATAAAAAATGGAAATTCAAATTAATTATTTCTACTAAAATAATTAATAATTTATTTTCTAATAAAGAATCTGCTCTAAAAATTAATGGTTTAAAGTGTAGAAGCAAATTAGAATGTTATCTAAATTTATATCAACATGAATTAATTCATTTATTATTATTTGTTTTTTGTTTAGATAAAGGAAAGGATTATGGAGGACATACTGATACTTTTATTAAAATAGCTAATAATCTATTTGGACATACAGAGTATAAACATAATTTATTATGTGGTGATGCAGAAAAAAATGAAAAGAATGATGAAAAATTTAGAAAAGAAGTTCAACTAGGTGATGAAATAAAAAGTAAAAAAATAAAAGATAAAATTTATCAAGGTCCTGTTTTTAGATTAACTAGTAAGTATGTTTATATTCTTTTACCTAAAAATAGAAAAATAGGAATACCTTATTATTTAATTGATAAAATTGTTAAAAAAAATAAAAAGAAAACTGATTTTAAAATAAAAGAGGGTATGAAAGTTAAATTTATTTTAAAAGGTAAAGAAGTTTCAGGTAAAGTAGTTAAAATTAATAAGACACGAATTAGAGTAGATGTAGATGGTAAATTATGGAATGTCCCATTAGAACTAATTTATAATTAGTAATAATGCTAGTTTTATTTAATATTAATAAAAAATCTAAACATAATATATATGATATTTAATTTTTTTTATATTTTTATTGGTAGCAGCTTTAGGAGTATATGTTTATTTAGATTTTAAACAAAAAAAAATTAATAATAAATCAAATTAATAAAAATACCGATGATATTAGCAATTTTAAAAAAGAATATAAAGATGCACTAGGTTATATAGGTAATCAAGTAGAAAAAACTGTTAAACATGGTGATAAAATTACTTTAAAATCTACGGCTCATCAAGGTCATGGTAATAAATTCGAAAATAAAAATAGAGGAGGCTGAGAACAATTATTAGTAGAAAAATGTGGTCTAGCAGGTATAGGTAACAATCAAGGATGTTGGTAAATAATTTAAAGGTAAAAACAATTTTATATAAATTATGATATTCCAAGAAGTAGAAGAAATATTTTCTGAGAATTCCATAAAATGTGGTTCTCATAAAAAAATCTTATCTGATTTACGATTATTTGATCAAGAAATGGATATGGATACTTTAAAATCAGTAAATTTTTTAGATCAAGGTATTGAATTATCTTTTGAATTATCTACCAAGACTGATTTAATTATTAATTTACCTCAATTTTATCCATTTAAAATTCCAGAAATTCATATTCTAGATTTAAGTAAAAATCAAAAAATAGAATTTAGAGAATTTATTAGTAAAAAGAGAAATAAAAATGTTAATAAACAAACAATTTTTAGTAAATTAGACAAAATGTTTATTCAAGATATACCTTCTATTAATTTAGTAGATGTCTTAGAAGAAATTATGAATATTCTCAAGCCTTTTAAATTAGGATGGCTTGCAAAGAATTAATAAAAAAATATGAAATTTGAATTTTTTATCTAATTATTTTAAAAATTAAATAAAAAATGGAAAAAATTAATTTTATTCACATACCAAAAAATGGAGGAACATCTATTAAAGAAATTTGTAATCAAAACATTGTTTACAACGGTCACGGAACTGATGTATATAATCAAAATTTAATTAATCAATTGGTAATTATAAGAAATCCAATTGATAGGTTTATATCTAGTGTATATTATGCTATTCAAGAATGGTCAGATGAACCTCTAATAAAGTATTTAGTTTCAAAAAATATTGACACTCCTGAAATGTGGGTAAAAATTTGGTCTGATCCAACTCATCCTGAGCATGATAATTTGATGTCTGAAATGATAAATTCTAGTCATTATATAGGAAAAAAATTTAACAAATATAAATGGACATATTCTCCACAAAGTTTATGGATAAATAATCCTAAATTTGTAATTATTATGGATAATTTTAATGATGAATTAAAATATTTTCTGCAAAAATATAATTTAGAAGCAAATATTAACCAAAAAAATAGTACAATTCATCAGAATGAAGAATTAAGTCCAAAATCACTAAATTTTTTAAGAAATTTTTACAAAGATGATATCATTTTATATCAAAAATATAAGAATATGAGTATAGATGAAAGAATAAATTAATATTTTATTTATTTAAAAAATAATCTAATTTTATATTAATGATAGTAAAGGGAGTATTATTTTTCCTAATAATTGTAACAATTATTTATGTTTTCATTGATCAAAAATCACAAAATGAATTAATAGATTCATTACAAACTGACATTAATAAAACTAAACAAACAATTGATATTAAAGTTAAAAAAGGTATTAGTAGTTTTGTTTCAGAAGATGTGGTTGAAAGAATTAAAAAAGATGTGAGTGAAGATGTAGATAACATTGTTAAAAAACAATTTGAAATTAGCAAAACAGAATTTAAAAAAAACTTTTCAGAAGAAGAAAAACAAGCCATAATAAAAATTGTTAAGGATGAAGTTATGATAGATATAACTGATATTTTGAAAAAAGATATTAAACCAATCCAAACTATTTCAGATGAAAATAGAATAAAATTAAACGAACATGAAACAATTGTAGAAGAACAAAAAGTTAAAATAGATAAACAAGGTTTAAATTTAACACAAAAAGTTAACGAAGTTGAAGCAAGATTAAATAAATCAATAGATCAAATATCAACTTCTATCAATGTAAAATTTGCTCAAATAGATTCTGGTAGTGAATTAGCAGCAAAACAAGTAGAATCAGCAAATAGTTCATTAACTTCAGCTGGAGATGAATTAAATAATTTGAGATTATTAGTTGAAGCTAATAAAAAATCAATTGATGAATTAAAGAATGTTGTTAATTCTAATATAAGCAGTTTGACAGTTAATAAAAAATCAATTGATGAATTAAAGAATGTTGTTAATTCTAATATAAGCAGTTTGACAGTTAATAAAAAATCAATTAATGAATTAAAGAAAACAGTTAATTCAAATACAAGTAGTATAAATTCTAATACTAATAAAATAAATGTAAATACTAATAAAATAACTACAAATACTAATGAAATTAGCAAACTAAAAAGTAGTAATCAAGTTGCTAATAATGTAATTAAACATGGAGATGTAATTACAATTAGATCCAAAGCTCATCAAACACATAGATTACAAGATCATGGTAATCGACATGCTAAATTCGAAAATAAAAATAGAGGTCAATGGGAACAACTTTTAGTTGAAAAGTGTGGTTTCCCAGGTATTGGAGATAATCAAGAATGTTGGAAATAAAAAATTTGATAATTTTTAAAATAATATACTTAGAAATAAAAATTTATTAGATTAATAAATGAATCTAATAAATTTAATAGAGCAAGCTTCTAATAGAATATATGATTTAGTTAGTAGAACAAAATTACAAAGAGCAAATAATTTGTCTAGAAAATTAAAGAATAATATATCTTTAAAAAGAGAAGATCAACAACCTGTTTTTTCATTCAAGATTAGAGGAGCATATAATAAAATTAGTTCATTAAATTTACATCAAGATGAAACTAAAGAAATATATGCCTGCTCAGCTGGTAATCATGCACAAGGTGTAGCTTTATCTGGTTTTCATTTAAATTTGAAAACTAATATTGTAATGCCAACATTTTCTCCAGAAATTAAAGTTCAAAATGTAAAAAATTTTGGGGGTAATGTAATTTTATTTGGTGATAATTTTGATGAAGCCAAAGAGGAATGTAATAGATTAGTTGAAGAAAATGATGGAATATTAGTACATCCTTTTGACGATTTGGATATTATCGCTGGACAAGGGACTATTGGTAAAGAATTATTGGAAGATATGCCTGATTTAAATTATGTATTTATACCCATTGGTGGTGGTGGTGTTGCTGCTGGAGTATCAGCATATCTTAAATATTTTAATCCAAAAATAAAAATAATTGGAGTAGAAACGTTTGATGCTAATTCTATGCATCAATCAAAATTAAAAGATCAAGTTATCTGCTTAGAAAATGTTGGATTATTTGCTGATGGAACAGCAGTTAGAGAAGTTGGTTCTCATACATTTGATATTTGTAAACAAAATTTAGATGATATTATTCTAGTAGATACAGATGATATTTGTTTAGCTATTAAAGATATTTATGAAGATACTAGAACAATTACTGAACCATCTGGAGCATTAGGTATTGCTGGAATTAAAAAGTATTTAGCAAAGTATAATCTAGAAAACAAAAATATAGTTAGTATAATTACTGGAGCTAATATGGATTTTAATAAATTAAGTTTCATTGCAGATAGAACTGGTTTTAAATCTAATAAAGAAGCAATGTTTTTCATATCAATACCAGAAAAACCAGGTACTTTTCTCCAAATGTATCAACAAATTTATCCTAGAAATGTCTTGGAATTCTCATATAGATATTCAGATAAAGAAACTGCTAATATCTTAATGTCAGTATCAGTAAATCAATTAGATGATTTTAATAATATTAAACAAGACTTAGAATCTAATATTGAAAATTGTCAAGTTGTAGACATTAGTCATAATGAATTAGCTAAAACACATTTAAGATTTTTTAGTGGAGGAAAAAATGTAAATAGTCCAAAAAACTTAAAAGAAAATATTTTTAGATTTGAATTTCCCGATAAACCAGGAGCTTTAAAATTATTTTTAGAAAATTTAAGTCATGATTGGAATATCAGTTTATTCCATTACAGAAATTATGGAGATGATATGGGTAGAGTCTTAACAGGTATTCAAACACCATTAAATAGTTCTAATCAATTAGAAGAATATTTAAATCAACTAGGTTATCCTTATGTATCAGAAAATAATAATATTTTGACTAAAAAATTTTTATAAATTAACTTTTTTTTATTGATAAAAACTCAATAAAAATTCATCTAATGAATATGGTTGATGATTTTTATCTGATTCAACCTTATCTATATTAGATTGAATCAATCTAATAGTATCAATTAGATCTACTTGACCCAATTTTACTCTCATTATTTCTTCTTTCCATTCTGGATGGATAGGAAATGTAATGTGATTAGTTTCAAATAGTTCTAAAGCATGATAAGACAACCTCAGAGCATGACTCATTGGTTTATCACCATTATTTTTAGTTCTTTTTAAAAAACTCTCACCAAATCTAATAAAGGGTGTAATATCAATTTTGTTAGGAATATCTTTTAAATATTCCCTTATAATCAAACTTTCTTTGGATTCAATCAGGATAATGTCTTCCCTAAACATGGAAAAGAAAATTTCAACTGCATTAGCTTCAGATTTTTGAAACCTTTGCAAGAAATGATGAATTGAAAAGATAGTAAAATCAATATCTTCTGCTGTGTTCTTGGCAACTTTTTCGGTATTAAAACTAAAAACATCATCTACCTTTTGCAAAAAAAGATCTCTTTTAGAAGGTATAAAGATACCTTTAATATCTGTATCTGATCTTTCCGTATTTAATCCATACATTTTAGATCCAGTTAATGTTAAATATATAACTGTGTAACCTGGATGTTTATTCTGAAATTCAGCGATTTTTTTATTCAAAGTATTATTTTGTTCTTCATTGAGTAAGGTCATTTTAAATATAAGGTTATATTATATTTAAATTAGTAATAAAAAAATAATCAATTTTTTTAAATTTTGTGTTCTAAATAATTCTTATGACCCGCAGCATGAACTAATCTATATTTACTTCTTGATTTCCAATCAAATCCAGTAGCTTTTTCAGACATGATATAAATATCACCGTGATCTACATTAATATCTATTGGTTTTCCAAATTGTGTAGAACTACCTGGTTTTCTCCAACAATATCTTAAAACAGATGAATTTCCTAAACTGACACAAATTACTATTTTTCTTTCAGCATCACCATGAAATCCAATTCCAGATTTGTGATGAAAATAATGATTACCTTCTGCATTTAAGTTTACGGCCTTAGGACCAAATACTTTGCCAATCTTTTTTCTTAATTTTTTTAGATATTTCAAATCATTAAAAGATTTAACAGAAAATACTTTGAAATCTTCTGAAGGTTCTATATTTTCTTCCCCAAAAACAATATTATATCTAGCTCTTTTGTTTAATGTTTTATCAAATCTACTTTCATAATATTTTTGATCATAATTTAAGGATTGTTGTTCTTTTAAAAATTTATCCGCAGCTTTTTCTTTATTGAATATCAGATTAATTCCATTCTTTATTAGCAAAATAGCAGCTTGATTATCTTTTTTGACACTTTTTGGTAAATCTTTACTTAAATCAATTAAAGATGCATTATCCCCAAATTTATCTTTAATCAATGTTAATTCATCTATGGTAAAACCTTCATTTCTAATTTTACCTAATTCAGTTGATCCAGTATGAATAATTGCAACTTCTCCAAATGTTATAGCATATCTTTCCATATATTTATTAAAAACTTTGTATTTAATAAAAATATAATTTGAATAATTCAATTTTTATTAAAATTTATAAATTTGTTAATGTGATAACTTTAATAGAATCGATAATTTCATTTATTTTTTCAATTATAATTTGCTTGTTAATGTCATAACTTTAATAGAATCGATAATTTTATTTATTTTTTCAATTATAAATTGCTTATTAATATCAAAACTAATAAGATCTGTATTTATAGATAATAAATGTTTTACATTATTAATTTGTTTATTTAAATTTAATAAATTTGTTACAGAATTATCAGGATTAATTGTTTTATGTTCCTTAACTTTTTCTATTAATTTATCATTATATATAGTTATTCTATCTATATTAATTAATACCTTTACTTTATTATTGTGATCATAATTTTCAATTAAAGATAAGATTAATCTGAAATTAGAAAGAAGAATTATTTGAATAATTTTTGAAGCAATATTATTTCCATCTCTATCGGACATCATTATATCAAATTTAGGATTAAAGATACTATCTGTTCCTGCTGAACTTTGTCTAAAAAATTTTAAACTAGTTTCATTTTCACATGGTCTACAAATTGGTATAAAAAATGTTCCTCCTACTTCACCATAAATTTGAAAAATATTTTGTAAATCAAAGGTAATTCGACCATTTATTATATTTAGAGCATTACCCCCTACTATTCGATCTCTAAAATTTTCATCTGTACCAGCTAAAATATCTCCAATATGATTTAATAAGTCTCTTTCATCAATCTCTACATTTTCATAAAAAATTTTTTTTGATCCAACTTTATAAACATCATTTATTTCAGGAGAACCCATTTTATAAATACCAGCTTTCATTAAACTTCTTATATTTTGTTTACTTGGATCAATACTACTAAATCCTTTAAAGTTAATATGAATATTAGTAATTTCACAACCGGGAGGATGTAATTTCAAATCTAAATTGTCTAAGTAAGTATGATTTCCTAGAAAAGGAGATGATAATAATTTGATTAATTGACGATGTAAACTTGTTTTGCTATCATCTGGTTTAAATTTAGAGAACAATTCTAAAAATATCAAATCATTTAAACCAGAATTAAAAAGATCACCAACAATAGAAAAAGTTATAACATTAAAATTTTTAGGAACTATAATTCTTTCTTGTTTTGTTGCACCATGTCCTAATAATAAATAAAAATTACTGCAAATAGACTTAGATTGATCTACTGTAGTAATACAATTTTGATTATTTTTATCACACATATAAATAAGTAAAATATATTTTTAAAAAAAAAAAAATATATTTCTATAATTATATTATGCAAGAAGTTTTTTCAGATGAAGAATTTAATAGTGATAGTGGAATGATGACAGCGGTTTGGGGCCCTGCTTTATGGCATAGTTTACATACTATTAGTTTTAACTATCCTGTTAATCCTACTGAGGAAGATAAAGTTAGATATTATAAATACTTTAAATATTTAGGTAAAGTTTTACCTTGTAAATATTGTAGAGATAATTATAAAAATAATCTTAAAACTACTAATTATAGCATTAAAGTTTTTGAAAATAGAGATACATTATCTAGATGGGTTTATAACTTGCATGAAAATGTTAATTCAATGTTAGGAAAAGCATCCGGTTTAAGTTATCAAGATGTCAGAAATAGATATGAACATTTTAGAGCTAGATGTTTATTAAAAGATGAACAAGTAGTATCAGAAGTTAATCAAAAAGAAAAAGGATGCACTCAGCCATTATATGGTGTAAAATCAAAATGTGTTATAAACATAGTACCTAAAGACAATAGAATAAAATCATTTAGAATAGATCCAAGATGTGTTATAAAAAGAAAAAAAGAAGAATTATAAAAAATACAAATATCTAATTTTTAATAACACGAAATGAATTATTTTTAATAAATGCTGGATATAATAAATGATGAGTAGGTAAGGGTTCGTCTGGTAAATAATTATAAAAACTATTGTCTAAATTAAAAAACCATGAATTTGTATTGGAATGATAATATAATGTTCCTTCTCCAATCTCATCTTCTCTTAAATTATAATGATAATATTGAAAAGTGGATTTAAATTGTATTTTTTTATTTAAATAAAGTTCAGGATGTTTATATAATTTTTTATAATTAATTAGATAGCCTTTTCTAGATAATCTTAAATCAGAATATTTGTTTTTAATTTTATAAAAAAAATTAACAATAATTATTGCTGCTCTTTTTTTAATTTTTACACTATTTATATTATCTATAGGTTTAAATCTAGAATTAGTATGACTCAAATTTACTACTGATTTTATATCTAGAAAACTAGATATATTTAAAATAAGATCAAATGATAGTTTTTTTATCATTTGATAAAAATAAAGAAAATTAGTTTTGTATCCTTACTTAAAATGCAAGATAATAACAGGATACGTCATCCCATTGTATTGAATGTGTCATTCTTGTTTTGAAAGTAGGTTTATCACTCAGAACACTCCATTCTTGCTTCCACCTATTTTCAGCAAATTCTGTGAAAGCTTCTGATATATTTTCAGGATGTGTTTCCTTAGCTTTTATCAGAACAGAATTGAAATCATCGAAATCTTTGACCATATCCCAGAGTCCATCAGATGCCATAATAATTTCAATTCCTTCTTCAACAGGAATGCTAAAAACAGTTGGTTCCACAATTAAAGCAGATTGACTTGTGTAGTTTTCTGTTTCTGCGTCTTTCTGATATGCTTTAACACTAAAGTGTCCAAATGCTCTGGAAATAGCTACTTGATCTTTTAGGTAATGAAAAGAAAAATTATGATACTTACTTGTAATTATTTGGATCTCTTGATCACTTTTAACTACAAAGTTAGGGCAATCACTCATTACAACATTAGCTTGTTGCATTCTTTCTAACTCCGTTTCATTTTCTGTACAGTTATGATTCAAAGTTTGGTAAACAAGACTACCATCTTTTACAATCATAGCTTTAGAATCTCCAACATAAGCAATGTAAATTTTATTCTGATAGATTAGACATACAGTAGCTGTAGATCCAATAACACCAGAGTGATATTTCTTCAAAAGAATATCAAACTCTAAAAAGAGTTGCTTGATGTAATCTTCGGTAGTGATTGATCCATCAAATTCGATGAACTTATCACATATATACTGACAAAAAGAAGGAATATCTTCCCACCCATTTGCCAAAAATTTAGCTAAATACTTACCTCCATGGCCATCAAAAACTGCGTAAGTTGAGCAAATAAAGTTGCTACAACTTGAAACAAAATCTTCATCCTTACTGATGCCTTTTACATCATGAGAAGATTTGAGAGTATTAATATCTGATTCTATAAATGTTGTCATATTATTTATAAAATCTTTTTAATAGAACGATATATATATACTATTATTTTCAATTTTTTTAAAAATTTGAGAGTTCTCTAAATTCATTATTAAGATAAATTGGTGCTTGTTCATTTAAATTAAAATAACTTGAATTTATAAATATATTTTCTTTATAATCCAATGTTTCAAATAAATAATCTTGATCTAAATTTTCATTAAAAGCTAGATTAATTTGATGTTCTTCTATATTTATTAAATTAGAATTACTAACAATGTATAATTTTTTACATTCTAAATTAATAATTTTTTTAATTTTTTTTAAATGAATTAAACAACAAATAATAGCATTATATATATTAGAAGTATTAGATATATCTTGATTTACCCACATTATTGGAGTATATAAAACATTTCTATTATCATAATTTAAATAAATAGAATGTCCTAAAGGTAAATAACTTCGTTTTTGTAGTGTTTTAAATTTAAATTTACTTATAGTGTCTTTAATTTTTTTTTCCAATCCATTTAGACTATTGTGTATGTTAGTAATTGATCCAAAAGAATCATACATATATAATATAAACGAATCGGAATCGATTTCAGATATTTTAAAATTATCTAAATTTCGAATCATAATATGATTCATGATTTTGTAATATATATATAAAATAATCTTTAAATTTTTAAATATATATCGTTTAACGAATTTATTTATGTGTTTAATTTTTATTAAATTTATATTTAGTTTTTATATATTTAAGATGGAAAATACTAATATTAATATTTTAGATAAAATTGATGTTAACTCATCAGAAATGCCTCTAGATAATGTAGCATCAGTTTCTAACAATGTAGTATCAAGTTCTACAGGAGATAATTCTGAAAATCCACTTGATTTTATTACAAAATATTTGACCAAAAAAAATATTTATATTTTATGTGGTGTCATTATTGTTGCTGGTTTAATATATTACTTTTACCTTAAAAAGACAGAAAAAAAACCCAAAAAACAAAGTAATCAAGAAATTAATATTGAAGTACCTCCAAGTAATGGTACCAATAATCATTATTTCATTCCTTTACCGGAAAACACTCCTAAAACAATGTCACAAGATGAATATAATGCTTTGGTACAACAACAATTGCAACAGCAACAACAGCAACAACAGCAACAACCGCAACAACATGTAGTAACTAATTTACAGCAACAACACCCTTCTATTCCTGTTGAAATTCAACAAACTACTCCTCAAGTAATTCATCCAGGACAAGTTTTACAAAACCAGGATATTATAGAAGATGATAATACTGATGAGATTGATTTAGATAATCAAAATTTAACTGCTGATGAAATTAAACAAATATCTGAACAATTACAAAAATTACAAGCAGAAACAAATTAAACATAAAAAGAATCATTTTTAATGAAAAATTTAGTTAAAAATATTTAAATATTTAACATTATAATAATATATATTATATAATGTCAAATAATTCTGATAATTTTGTTACAGCTACAAAGGTAGTCATGAACTTAACTCAAACTCCAAGTAATGATGAAAAATTGGAACTTTACAAAAACTTCAAACAAGCTACTTTCGGTGATGTTAATACAGAAAGACCAGGTATGTTAGATTTTGCCGGGAAAGCAAAATGGGATGCATGGGATTCTGTTAAAGGTACTTCTATGCATGATGCTGAAGTAGCTTATATAACTACGGTAAATGGTTTAATCCAAAAATATGGATTGAATTAATAAACAAAAAATTGATAATTTAAGCAATTAATTATATAAAAAGTTAATTAGTTAAAAAAATAAAAAAAATGACTTCATATGAATTAAGTTCGGGTGATATTATTAGAAGTAAAAGAGTATTATCTATGATCCAAGATCTAGAAAATCAATCTAATGATAATGATTCACTGACTACTAAAGAATTAATTGATAAAATGAGAATGAAGTTTAATTTCTCTGAAATCAATCAATTAAACGATACTTTAAAAGTTTCATTACTTTTAAATAAAAGCAGTGAAGATTTTTACAAAAATAATATTGAAAATAATATTAATAATTTGAAAAATTTTGGTTCTTTGGAAATTAATAATATTAAAAAGAATATTGAATTTCCAGGATTATATTTTCATAAAAAAGGATATTTAGTTCTACTATTATCTACGTTTAATGATAATCACTTAAATAATAAAATTTTAGATTTTTATAAAAATAAAATTAAACTAATACTTGACTTAACAAGATTAAATGATTGTTATGTTTACAGATTTTATTATGATAATGTAACTAGAAATGAATATTTGAAAATAAAAAGAGATTCACACTGTTTATGGACTTATCATTTAAAAATTGGAAATAGTTTCAGTTATTATAGATTAACAAATTTTGATCATAATATTATTGAAATGGATTCTGATTATGTTGAATTGATGTTTGAAGATTATCAGTCAAAAAAGAGAAGAAGAGGGAGAAGTATTGATGAAACAAATCAAATTGAAAATAAAAGAATAAAACTTAGTAAAGATAGTGAATGGAGTAAAGAATGGATATCTGCTAGCAAACTAAGAAATTTTATGATTAATGATCCTCTTTTAGATTGGTTAGAAGAATATAGAATTAATAATATTTATGAAAGACCAGATAAAATTACATGTAGTTCTGCAAACTATCATTCAGTTCAATCTGATACTGATTTTGTATCTTTGATTAAAAATCAAGGTAATGAATTTGAAGAATTAATATTAGAAGATTTGATGAAAAAATATAATAATAATATTGTGCAAATAGCAGAATCTTATCAAGCAAGAGATAAATCTAAAATGGATTTAACTTTAGAACACATGAAAAAAGGAACTCCTATTATCTATCAAGCTGTTTTACATAATTCAGAAAATAAGACTTATGGATGTCCTGATTTTTTGATTAGAAGTGATTGGATTAATAAGTTATTCGGAGATGGAAGTATTATTGGCCAAGAAGATGAAACTATTCCAGCTCCTAATCTTAATGCTAATTATCATTATGTGGTTTTAGATATTAAATGTTCTACTTTACATTTGAATGCAGATGGCATAACTATGAGAAATCAAGGTAGTGTTCCAGCTTATAAAGCTCAACTATTAATATACAATTTGGCTTTGGGTATTCTTCAAGGATACTTTCCTATAAAAGCTTATATTTGTGGAAAAAAATGGCAATATACTTCCAAAAATCAACATTTTCAAGGTTTAAATTGTTATAAAAAATTAGGAGTAATTGATTATGGTGGAGTAGATGCTAAATATTTTGATAAAGTTGAAGAAGCACTTCTTTGGTTAAGAAAAGTTAGAAATGAAGGTCATACATGGTCTCTTCTTCCTCAACCGACAATTAGAGAGTTGTATCCTAATATGTGTAATGAAATGGATGGTCATTGGAGAGGAATAAAATCAGAATTAGCTGATAAGTTAAATGAAATAACACAGGTATTAATGTGTGGTCCAAAAAATAGAAATACTGCTTTTGATAATGGAGTAACATCTTGGAAGGATCATAATTGTAATGCAGATACATTAGGAATTTCTGGAAAAATTATGCCAGGATTGATTAATAAGATTTTAGAAATTAATAAAGATTCATGTGATAAAACAATTTTACCAATGAAAATATCAAATAATTTCAAAGATTGGCAATCTAAAAAAAGACTAGAATTTTTCATAGATTTTGAAACATTAACAAGTTTATTTACACCAATGGTAATAGGTAGCGATGATCAAGTAGGGTTTGATACACAAAATTATATCTTTATGATAGGATTGGGTTGGGAAGATCCCGAAACTGGTAAATGGCAATATCAGGACTTTACAGTGAATAAGGTGAACAAAGATGAAGAAGAAAGAGTTATTACTGATATGTGGTCAACTATTAATGAACTAATGAATAAATACAATATCAGACAACTTCCAAATTTTTATCATTGGAGTCATGCAGAACCTACATGTTATAATAAGGCTTTAGCTAGACACAATTTTAAATGGAGACAAGTAAACTTTTGCGATTTGTTAACTGTATTCAAACAAGAACCTATTGTGATTAAAGGGAATCTTAAATATGGGTTAAAAGGGATTGCTAAAGCAATGCATCATCACAACTTTATTGAAACTATATGGGAAAGTGATAATCCTTGTAGTAATGGTCTTACAGCTATGGTTCTAGCATGGAAAGTTTATAAAAAAAATAAAATGAAAGATATTCACAATAATCCTATAATTCAAGATATAATCAAGTACAATATTATTGATTGTAAAGTATTATGGGAAATCATAAATTATCTTAGAAATAATCATATTTAAAAAAATTAATTTATTTATTATTCTTATAATTATGAGTTCTTATCCATATGCAAGTAAATTTATCAATACAAAATATTTATTTAAATTATTTGAAAAATTAAAACAAGAAAAGACTAAAGAAAAATTAGAAAATTTAGAAAAATTAAAAAAAATTTATTTTATTCTAAATTGGCATCATTACGAAAAATTAAGTTTAATTACAGATTATTTCACAGAAGAATGCCGTGTTGAATGTAGATTTATAGGTAAAAATGAAACACCTTTAGAGTATTTTAATAAAAATAAAAATAAAAATGAATTAATTAAAAAATCATATGTTGATAACAAATTTTCAATAAAAAAATTCAGAGAAGTAATTTATTACTCTCAAACAAAATATTGTAATAAGTTTAATGTCATAGTCGCGTACTATGTTTATCAAATATTTAAGCCAAAAAATATTTTAGATTCATCAGCTGGTTGGGGAGACAGAATGATTGCGGCTATGGCATATGGTTGTGATTATCAAGGTTATGATCCATCAGAATGTTTGGAACCTCATTACAAAAAAATAATAAAAACTTTAATAAATCCAGATAATCAAAAGAGATACAGTGTTATTAAAAAACCATTTGAAGAAGTACAAATTAATACTAAATATGATTTAGCATTTACTAGCCCTCCTTTTTTTGATTTTGAAATTTATGAAAAAACAAAAAATCAATCATTAGAAAAATTTCCAAATTTAGATCAATGGATAAAAGATTTTTTATTAGTTTTAGTTGAAAAAAATCTAAAAGCCTTAAAAAAAGGAGGTCATTTAGTTATCTATGTACCTTCATATCCATTATTTATAGAATATATGAAAAATAATGAATCAGTTGAATATTTAGGAAAAATTATTTATCAATATCAAACAAGAAAGGTTATTAGAGAAATAGGTGTATGGAGAAAAATAAAATAATTTATAAAATGGTAGAATTTCATCTATTATTTTTTTATAAAATGGTAGAATTTCATCTATTATTTTATAATAAAATGGTAGAATTTCATCTATTATTTTTTTATAAAATGGTAGAATTTCATCTATTATTTTTTTATAAAATGGTAGAATTTCATCTATTATTTTTTTATAAAATGGTAGACAAATAACTACTTTCTTTTTATTTAAATATATAATTATTTTAAATGAGAAATATTAATATAAATTGTGATTTTAATTCTTTGCCAGTCAATCCGTCTGTTGCTTTAAAAAACAATACCATATTTAGAGGAGAAAAACTAAATACTGAAGAAGGATTTAACACTGATATCGATTTTAGATTTGAAATTGCAGGTGTAAAATTAGGTTTAAGTTTAGAATCAGCATACAAAATGAGTGATGATTATGTAACACTTTACGCAGCATATAGTTTTTCAGCAGGTTGTTTTGATAATACTATTGCTTATTCTAAAAGAAAATTAACAAATACAGGAACAGAATCTGAAGAAGTAACTATTGTAAGTGATTATTTAAGAAACCAAGAAGGTCCTACTTACAATAATATTTTAAGTTATGATCTTAATACAAATGATTACATTGATATAGTATCAATGTCTTTAGAAAATTTTATTGGCGTTGACGGTAAAGTTTCTTATGCTTTCAATAAAATGAAAGATGAAATTGGTAATGAAAAATCTAATTATTTACAATTTGATGTAAATTATCCTATGGCTAATTATGAAGTTTGTGCATCTTATGTCAAACAGTTAGAGGGTGCTAAAGAAGACTATTTAACTTATGGTTTTGTCTATTCTAGAAATGAATAAATTATTTAATATTATTTTTTATTTTAATTAAATAACATAAAAAATAATATTAGTATTGCTTATTTTAATCATAATCTAAAAAATAACATTCTTTATATTTCCAGTAAAATACAATAAAGAACATAACTAAACAATCTATCTTATTATATTTAATAACTTCTTGCATAAACGGATGATTTTTTCCTTCTTTACTTTGATAAGCTTTTTTAGTATAAACCATAGAATTTTCTCCATCAATGTCACTATTTGCCCATTTTTCAGGAATTTTGTCAGCCTTATAAAATCCTTTTGCTATTGGTTTTAATCCTTTTCCAAAAGTATCTGCTGGTGTAATATTTTCTTCTTTTACAATTTTTAACAAATCAAAACTATTCTTTTCGATTTTGTCAATATAAAAATCAACATCACTATTTTTAATATAATTATTTTTTTGAAACATTTTTTTAATAAAGGAATGTTCTGCACTAGAATAATGATAAAATGTATAATCTTCATCTGGAAAATTTTCTTGACAGATATCTTTTTTTATATATTTTATAAATTTTCTAAAATTTTTAGCTTCATCTTTTTGATTTAATCCGTCTACAACAAAATGTTTGATATCAAAAATTTCATCTAGAAAAACTACAACTAATCCAATAATAGTTATTACTTGAGGAGATGATTTAGGAAAATGTTTGAAATCTTCTAAAACCATAGAATTTACTAATTCAACATCAAAATAAATACACAATTTGTTTTTATTCAAAATATCTAAATTTTTTTGACAAATATCATATTTTGGAGTATCAAAATATCCTTGAACTTCAATAGTCCTTTTCATACCCTGTCTCATTCCTAAATCTGTAATAGCATTTTTGATATCAGAATATTGTTTAATATTCCTTTCAAATGCAAAATCTCTTTCATCTATACCACAATGAGGAACTAAAGTTATTTCTTTTATTTTTTCTGCAAAATCTCTTTTAAAATCTAAAAAATTACTATCAAAAATAGGATCAATATTCATATTAGGTAACAAATTTAATTTATGTAAATCATTAATAACATAAGATGGAATTTCAATATCTTCTTTTTCAAAAAATGATTTATCATAACCATATTGATTTAAATTACTTAAATACCAATAATATTTTCCTAATAATTCATTAAAAAATTCAGTTGTTTTTTCTATTTCTTCTTTTTTTAAAGCTTCTTCTAATTCTTTATTAGCAGCTAAGGATTCTTTAATTTCTGATTCCATTTCCTCGTTATTTCTATTAACAATTCCCATGTAATCTAAAGCATATAATTTGGAATTAAACTTTCTAGATTTGTAAGACTTACCAATAATAAAACCAATATTTAAACTCTGCTTAGTCATTTGATTTAGTAATCTTTGATAAATTAAATTAAAGTATTTTTCAATTTTACAATTAGAATCAACTTCCAAACCATCAGCCAGCAGACCAATACCTTGACATTTAATATGACTAATTATATGATAATCTGATCTATTAATTTCTTCTTGATATTCTTTAATATTTTCATCTAAACTGTAAAAATCCATTAGTATATCTTTTCTAACTAGGATAGGTACCCTAAATTCCATAGGTTCTTGGCAAATTTTACCTTTAACTATGCCATTAAAAATTATATCTTTTTTAGATTCCATGGCTTCTAAAGTTTTAATAAATGATATTTTATTATCTTCTACTTCTCTTAAATCCATAATATTATCATATTTATCTTCTAACTTTTGATAAATTAAATTAACATATTTATTACTAGTATCAAAAATTTGATCAGTAAAACTAAATAAAGAGGGTTTAGTCATATCAGGAAAATTTCCTAAAGATCCCAAAAAATTAATAAAATTATTATTTAAAATAATATTCTTTAACTTTGATGAATTCATTCTATTTAATAAATAGAATATGGTTTTAAATGTTTTATTAAGGGTTGACAAAAAATACACTCTTCTTAAAAAATTATTTTTACTCTAAAAATAGTAATAAAAAAATAATGACAAAAATTTTCAATACAAAATTAGAATTAAATGGTTTAAAAGATTGGTCGATAACCTTATCTGCTAATATTCTTGATTATAATATTTCTTATAATCATTCAGATAAAATTAGTGGTGGACAAGATGTTTCAATTAATTCTGTAAGATTGGGTTTAAAGTCTCAAGATCATAGAACTGAATTAAAAAATACTTTTGCATCATCAAAATCTACTAAATATTCTGGATTAGGTTTAGCATCATTTAGCGAACCATTTAATTATCAATTTGGTGAAAATATTGATAAAGAATATAAACCTTACAATTTAGGTGTAAGTTATAATTGGGTAGAATTTAATTCTGTAAAATCAGAAGGTTATGGATTTGATTTTAGTATTGAAAAAGATGATAATATTGAAAAAAACCCTTTAAATCTTTCTGGTGCCTATTATGATGTAGAAGATAATACTAGTTATGCTTTATCTGGTAATTTTGAAAAAAGTCAATTAATATATGGAACAAGCAAAACTAATGGATTTAACTCCAATAATATATATTTAGAAACATTTGTAGATAATTATGCAGTTGGTTATAGTAATGATGACACAACATTTAATGGTAGTAACGTAGAAAATCAAGCAATATCTTTAGGATATAATATTATTAACTTTTTACCACCCTTGGCTATAGGAGATGAAGAAATATTTTTAGGTTTGAAATATAACTTTTAGGTTGATATTTAATACCCTTTTTTTATAATTAATTTAAATATTAATTATTTATTATAAAAATTGGGCTTTAACTGGTAAGTTTGAAGATCTAACTGAACAAGCTATTGGTTTAACATATGCTTTCTAAATTATATAAATCCTAACAAATATTATTAACTTTTTTAACTTTAAAAATAATTTCTAAATATTTTTGAGTATCTTTAGAATATCTATTTTTTCTTAACATATGAAAGAAAACATTAAATGTTTTATCTTTAGAACTACTTTTTTCTATAACAGGTAATAAAAATTTATCTAGTTTAAAAATAGCAGTTTTATCTTTTTTATTTAAATTGTATAAAGAATTGAAACTATAAAAATTAACTAAATCAATTAAACCAATTGTTTTAAATTTTTTATTGATAATTTCAACTTTTAAATTTGGATTATTATTTGCTTTAATAAAATCAATAAATCTTTGTTGATTAACTAATAAAAAAATACTTTTACCATCATCAACACCACCATTTAAATTATTTAAGTCAACGTTCTTAAAAACATAATCTCTAGATCTTAAATTAAAAATTAAATTATGAACATTAATATCTACAAATCTTCTCATTGGTGAAGTTGAATGAGTATATAAATAAGTACAAATATCTAAATGTGCGATAGGTTGATAATCGTATTCAGCTTTCATTTTAACATCCTTAGAAATTAGTTTAGTAGTAATATCTAAATTAGTTTTAGAACCTTTTAACAATAACATTTGTCTTAAAGATAACATTAATCTTAAAAAATATGAAGTATCGTAATTATCAAATTTATAAAAAGATAATATCTTATTAACTATTTCAGAATAATCTTTTTTTTTATTTTTTTGATAATATCTGCTAATCATTTGACTAGATTTAGAATTTAAGTATTCTTTTTGTTTATTTAAATTCGTATTGTATAAATTTCTGAAAAATCCTATTTTTTGTATTCTTATTTCTTTATTTATAGTAATCTTATCAATTATTAATTTTTGATTTTTGTACCCAATTTCTTGACTAGCTTTAATCAAACCTGCTTTTTTAATAATATACTTATTGTCTATAATTAAATCTTTGGCATTATATTTACTAATCATTAAAGTTAAGTAAGCAAAATAAATATTAGCTTCTAAAGCGGTATATTCTACTAAACTATGAGCCCACATATCAATTGGATCAAAATCCAAATAAATGTTATTATTATCTCTAACTAATCCAGATGGTATTTTTAAAAGAGAATCTTTCCCAGTATGATCTAATGAATTTACCATCATAATATACAATTGTTTCAAATTATTAGCAATTTGTTTTTCTATACTATTTTTGTATTTAGAAGATCCTTCTTGCATAAAATGTGTAAAATCTCTAATAATGTTTTTATTACAAGGAATAATTAATCTTTCTATAAAATTAGAATTATCATATCTATTTTCTTTTTCCTTATTAAAAGATTCAGCAAAATTATGATAAGTGGTCCCTATAACTTTCAAATTATTACTTTTAAAATATTCTATTTTTTCAGGAAATCTATCTATAATAAATTTTCTATTCAGGTTTGTATAATCCTGAGCTATTCTATATAGAATAGAAATAGTAATAGCTGATTTATTATTACCTTCCAAAGATAATATATCTTCTGACAAAATTCTATCCATCATGGGTAAATTAAATTTATCCAAATAATCGGTATTAGATTTATATTTAGAATAATGATAATAATAATTATCATCTGTAGGTTGGATATAATTTAAAGTATTAGAAATATGAACTAATAATTTTATATGTGTAGCATCGTCAAAATTATTAACAATTTTGTTACCTTGATAATAAAATGCAGCAATAGCATCATCTCTATCTCGACTGCCATTTGGATCAATAGCAAAAGCTACTCTTTCAATATCTGAATTAGAATATTGAATTTCAGGAAATTTATTTTGACCAACATGATTGAAATCATATTTGTATGGTAACATTAAATCATAAATATAACTTAAATATTCATCATATGATATTGTAAAATTATTTATTAATTGATAATCAGATTTATTAAAATTTATTAATAATAGTTGGTAGCCATTTGTTAATTTAAAATTATGATTTTCAATTTGATATCTAATTAAATTTTCTCTTTCAACTAAATCTAAAATCAAGTTATTATTATTACAAAACCCGGTTACTAAAAAGTATCCATATTTCTTTTGTATTTGATTGTATTTATCTAAACTTTTTAATGTTTTAGTTAAAAATATATTGGAAAAAACTTTAGTTTTAAGATCAGTTAATCTATTGATTGTAATAATATTTTTATTATCATAAAATAAAATTGATTTCATGTTTTTGGATAAAGATAAATATTTATTAGGAGTTTTATTAAAATTCTTTATTTTGAAATCAAAAATATTGCCTTCAATTTGATAAAAAATTAATTTGTCATTTTGATTAGGTGCTAATATTATACCATTAGTTAAATAAGAAGATAAAGAAACTAAAACTCTAAAAATATCATGATATCTAAAATTAACTTTAGAATAATTGTTGTTTTTTGTTTTTAATCTAAAGTCTAAATTAGAATTTTGGTTTTTTATATTTTTTATAAACCAATTAACCATTTAATATTAGTTAAGATATATTAAATTGTTAATTAATATGTATTAGATTAAATAATCTAAACATTGATTAAAACTTTGTTTTGAATCAGCTTGTGTATCTGGTTCTTTTATATAAGTTGATAATGAATTTTTTCTGGTTGAAATTGCATTATTAAGAATTTCCAGTATCTTACAGGTTGTATCTAGATTTACACACGCATCAGTAATACTTTTACCATACTCTAGATTAGCTGGATCTACTAATTTTTGATTACCTTCTTTTATATTAGATTCAATCATACATCCTACAATTCTAGATTCATTATTTTTAATTTGTAATGACAGATCTTCAGCTACAAAAATTTGATTGCTGTGAATTTTTTTAGAATTTCCATGGGAGCAATCTACAATAATTGAATCAATAAGATTTTTTTGTTTCAATGAATATCCTAGTTTATTGATATATTTTGCATCATAATTAGGACCATCTTTCCCACCTCTCAAAATAACATGAGCATCCTTATTTCCTGTTGTATGTACTATCGCAGCTTTACCTGTTTCAGTAACACCTAAAAATACATGAGAAGCTTTAGATGAAATAACAGCATCTACTGCAATATCAGTATCACCACTTGTACCATTTTTAAATCCAATAGGCATAGATAATCCAGATGCTAATTGTCTATGATTTTGACTTTCAGTAGTTCTAGCACCAATTGCACCCCATGATACAAGATCTGCAATATATTGAGGTGAAATGGTATCTAAAAATTCACAACCTACTGGTATTTCTAATTTATTAATTTCTAAAAGTAATTTTCTTGCTAATTCTAATCCTTCATTTATTTTATAAGAATTATCTAAATAAGGATCATTAATAAGCCCTTTCCATCCAACTGTTGTTCTCGGTTTTTCAAAATAAACTCTCATAACTATAAATAAATTGTCTTTATATTTGTTCATTAGTTTTTTTAGATTAACAGCATAATCGTATGCAGCTTTGGGATCATGAATTGAACAAGGTCCTACAACTACTAACATTTTATTACTTTTTTGTTGTATTATATCTGATATTTCTTTTCTCCATTTTAAAATATTATTTTTAATAGATTCTGTTGAAGGATACTTCGCTATAATTTCTAAAGGAGTTGGTATTTGTTCTAAAATAGTGATATTTGTATTGGTAAGCATATATTAATTTAAGTAAAGTATTTTCTTAAATAGAATAAAAAATATATAAACTTTATATATAAATGGATAAAAAATATAAAATCGATTATACTAAAAAATCCTTTAACTATCTATCCATAGATGAAGACTCTATGATACCTTATTATGAAAAGATTATCGATAAAATAAAAGAAAAAAACCTAAATATAGAACAAAATACTAGTCAATCTCAATTTAGAAACAATGTTAAACAGTTTAATATTTATCAAAAAAATATTGCTGATTATATAACAAGCAATGGTCCTGATGCATCCAAACTTTATGTAAAAAATTTGATGGGTTTAAATGATATCGAAGCTAACATAATTTATCAAATTAGTATTTTCACTAATAAATATTTTACAGGTATAGAAGATCATCAAATTTTTAAAAAGAATACTGAAACTCAAGAACAATTAGGAGGTGAACCAGGAAAAACGTGTGTTACTTTATCTTTAATGTTAGATATGGCTGGTATGATTCCAGGATTAGGAATGGCTATTGATGCTTTTGGTGTAGCAGTATCATTATTTTGTGGTGATTTTTTTGGAGCATTTTTAGGTATGATTTCTATTGTTCCTGTTGCTGGTTGGGCTACTGGAGCCGTTGAAATTATTAGAAACATGATTAAGATGTACGGTTTGTTTACATCTATGACTAGTAAAGAAGAAGATGAGGGTGATGAAGAAGAAGAAGAAGAATATGATGATGAATAAAAAGATAAATATGATAAATAAAAAGATAAAGAAGATGATGAATAAAAAGATAAAGAAGATGATGAATAAAAAGATAAAGAAGATGATGAATAAAAAGATTAAGAAGAAGACGAATAAAAAAAAATTGAATAATAAGTTTATTGTAAATAATTAATTTTGACATGTTTATATAAATATGTCAGGATTAATTGAAGTATATAATTATGTAGATAGCTATATACAGCTAATCGATAATAATATTGAGGAATCATTTGTTGAAAATAATTTCTACTTTTATTCTTTGGATAAAACCAATAGAGTAATCATCGGCGATGATAAGGGTAATCTAATTTGTAGAGTTACTCTTTCAGGTCTAAAACAAAAACTTGTAGAGGAGATTGTTCATAAAAGAGAAAAAAGTATTTTTACTTATAAGATTAATATTGAACTATATAATGGATATGGTCAAACAAATAGAAGATTAAATGTAGGTTCAAAAATTTTTATTGATTTAGGCAAGTTAGCAGAAAAAATTGCTATACAAAACTTGGAAAATTTAGATACTCTTGATGCTTTAATGATTTGTAAGATTTATAGTACAAATAAATTTAATGCAGACTTTTGGAAGAAAGAAAACATTATCCAATCTAACCAAATTTTGTCACAACCAGAACTGTTACAAGTAAAACTATTCCAATATCAATTAAAAACTTTACATTGGATGGTTAATTTAGAAAAAAAGATAAAACAAGGTAATGAGTTGAAAATTGAAACAACCTTTCCAGCTCATCACTTATTGAATACTGATGAAGATTTAAATATTAAATATGATATTATTAATAATAAACTTACTCAGGAAGATAATTCTGAAAATATTAATTTGAAAGGGGGTATTTTAGCTGATGAAATGGGCTTGGGTAAAACTATTACTTCTGTAGCCTTAATCGCAGCAAATCCTTTGACACAAAATTTACCAATTATTTCACCTAGAAATAAGAACTATAATACAAAGGCAACTTTAATTATTTGTCCCAGTCATTTAACTAAACAATGGGCTAAAGAAATAGAAAAAGGAGCACCTGCATTAAAGAAGATTAGTATTTTAACTAAAGTTAATCATGAAAGAACATCTTTTCAAGAAATAATTAATGCTGACGTAGTCATTGTAAGTTTGCAGTTCCTGATTAATTTCAACTATTATGTTAGACATAATTATGGACATACTACACCAAGTCAATTAGAATATAATTACAATGATAGAGTTAAAAAATTAAAAGAATTTCAAGAAGAATTTCAAAAACAAGATCTGAATACTCAATTGGGTAGAATTGCCCCTAATTTGGAATTCTTTAATTGGTATAGAATTATTATTGATGAAGGTCATGAGATTTTTGGCAATGAAGGTAATACTTCAGTAGTTTGTGATTATCTCAAAAAATGGGTAAATAAGCTAGAAAAAATACATGCATGGTATATTTCAGGAACTCCATTTATTAATACACATGGATTTAATTCAGTATTAGATTATTTGAATTTCAGTATTGATAAAACAGTTAATATAATTGGTTTGAATTCGAATAATGAATATTCAGAAATTAAAAAGAAAATTTCATTCACATATTCAGAACTTAATGAACAAAGAACTAATATTGTAGCTTTCAATCAGAATATTTTGAATGCTATATTTTATAGAAATACTAAAGAAAGTGTAAAAGATGAACTCGATATTCCTCCATACCTAAATGAAAAAGTAACTATTGAATTAACAGATATTGAAAGAAATCTTTATGATACTAAAGTTCAATATGGATATGGTAGATTAGCTTTAAGACAATTATGTTGTCATCCATTAATATCTGATAAAGAAAGAAATATTTTAGGTAATACTGAACTCAGTTTAGAAGAAGTTAGAGATGGTTTAGTAGCTCATCATACTCAAAATATTGATAAATATAAGAAGAAATTAGCAGAACTAGATACTAGTAATCAAAGTTATCATATGTTAGCTAAAAACTTCAAAGATAAAATTAATGAATCAACATATTTAATTAATATTTTTGAAAAGCTAATCGATAATTCAGAACTTCTTCAAGAAGAAGAAGATACCTGTTGTATTTGTATGGATAATATTAGTCAAATTGTGGTTACAAATTGTGGACACTTTTACTGCAAAGAATGTATTTTCAATTCTATGAAATACAAAAAAGAATGTCCTACATGTAGAACACCTTTGAATAATGATAAAATTTATCTAGTTAATAAACCGGAAGTTGAAGAAGCAGAAGAAAAACCTAAGAAAAATATTCTAGTAGAAAAATATGGTTCTAAAATGGGTAAACTTATTGAAATGTGTAAGAAAATTACTAATAATCAAAATAACAGAATTATAATTTTCTCCCAATGGGATAGACTCTTGCAATTAATTGGAACTACATTAAAGGAAAATCAAATTGATAATACATTTGTTAAAGGAAATGTTTATCAAAGAAACAATGCAATTAGTAGTTTTAAAGAAGGGAAAAATAAATTAGATAAAGATATTAAGGTTATTATGCTATCATTAGAAAATGCTGCTTCAGGTACAAACTTGACAGAAGCAACCCATTTAATTTTTACAGATCCAATTGATGGATCTAGAGAACAAATTCAAACTATTGAAAACCAAGCTATTGGTAGAGCTTGTAGAATTGGCCAAAAGAACCAAGTTAAAATTATTAAAATGATTACAAAAGACACAATTGAAGAAGAAATTTATAATAAAACAATTTAAAAAAAAATATTGTTAAAATAATAATGTACAAAATTAAAGAAAAAAAAACTAATACATTAGTTGTCTTGAATCAAAAAAGTGGTAATTATAAAGCATTATCATTATTTAATAACATTAAAGATGTAATTGAAAACAATTACTTGATTTTTATATCTGATAACAAAGAAGATACATTTAATTTATTAAAAATAATTGATCAAAAACAAATTAAATATATAATTGGAGTAGGTGGAGATGGAACTATTAATCAAATTTTAGAATCTATTTTATTCATAAATCCAGAAATTGTTTTAGGTCACATACCCGCAGGAACCGGTAATGGATTATCGGCAAGTATTTTATATAAGAATAACTTGGAATATTCAATTAACAATAGTGTTAAGGCTATTAATAGAAATAAAATTGATACAATAGATATTGCAAAAATACAATTTCAAAATTCTACAAAGCATTGTTTTTTAGCATTAAGTATTGGTTTTATTAGTAATTTAGATATTAACACAGAAATTATTAGATGTATTGGATCTTATAGATATTATTTGGGATCAGTTATAGGTTTATATCAAATGAAAAGTTATTATTTAGAAATAGATTACTTGGATTTTGATAATCAATGGTCTAATATTAGAGATAGATTTATTTTATTTTGGTCAACTAATGTATCACATCCTAGTTATGATGTTTTTATTTCTAAAGACATAAAATATAACGATGGTTATCATCATATAGTTTTAATAAAGGATTCAATTTCAAGATTAGATATGTTAAAAATTTTACTAGGTTTAGATCAAGGTAATATTTTAGAAAATCCAAATGTAATTTATATTAAGACTAAAAAATATAAGGTTAAAGTTGATGAAGAAGATCAAGGAATTTTAACCATAGACGGAGAAAAAGCTGCTTACAAAAGTTTTAAAGTAAATGTTGAATCAAAAATTAATATATTGGGATAAACGGTTTAAAAGATACATATTCTTTTTATATTAATGGAATCAGCGGAAGAATTTAAAAAAACTTTTACATTCGAAGAGAGATGTAATCAATCCAGAAATATTAGATTAAAATATCCTAATAGAATACCTATATTTGTTAGCAGATCATGTACTAATAATTGTCCTAAAATTGATAGAAATAAATATTTAGTACCACATGATTTAACAGTTGGACAATTTATGTTTGTGATAAGAAAAAGAATTAAATTGAATGCTGAAGAATCAATTTATTTATTTGTTAATAATAAAATACCTACTACATCAGGGTTGCTATCTCATATTTATGAACAAAATAAAAGTTCTGATGGATTTCTTTATATAATTTATTCAGGTGAATCTACTTTTGGCTAAATTAAATATTTAAATAATCATTTATTAATATATTAATAATGACTAATTATATTGCAGAATACGTTTGGATTGGTGGAACTAATGAATTAAGGTCTAAAGCAAGAACATTAACTTCAGAAACAGATCAATTACCTTTTCCTAATGATCTACCTGAATGGAATTTTGATGGATCATCAACAAAACAAGCAGAAGGATGGGCTTCAGAAGTAATTATGAAACCTGTAGCAGTTTATCCTTGTCCTTTTAGAAAAAATAATAATATTTTAGTATTATGTGATACATATAAACCAGATGGTACTCCTATTTTTAATAATCATAGACATAGAGCAAAAGAAATTTTTAATCAAAAATTAGAAGAAAAGCCTTGGTATGGTATGGAACAAGAATTCTTTATGATGAATAAAAAAACAGGTAAACCACTAGGATTCCCAGAACACGGTCATCCAAATCCTCAATTTCAGTACTATTGTAGTGTAGGTATTAATAATGCAGTAGGTAGAGCTTTAATTGATGAACATTATCAAGCTTGTTTAGATATGGGTCTAGGTATTTCAGGTATTAATGCTGAAGTAGCTTTAGGTCAATGGGAATATCAAATTGGGCCGGTAGAAGGTATTGCAGCCGGTGATCAACTTTGGATTTCTAGATATGTATTACATAGATTAGCAGAAAAGTATGATATTGTAATTGATATTGAACCTAAACCTGTTTCAGGAGATTGGAATGGTTCAGGATGTCATACTAATTATAGCACTAAAAGTATGAGAGAGAATGATAATGGTTTGCAATTAATTCATCAAGCTGTCAACAAATTAGCAGAAAATCATATGGAACATATGGCTTTATATGGAACAGGTAATGAACTTAGAATGACTGGTCAACATGAAACTTCTAGTTATGAAAAATTCACATCTGGAGTAGCAGATAGGGGTGCTTCAGTCAGAATCCCTAATACTGCCATCGAACAAGGTAAAGGCTATTTTGAAGATAGAAGACCTAGTTCTAATATGGATCCTTATTTGGTAACCAGTAAATTGTTTGAAACAACTGTTTTAAAATAAAAAAATAAATAATTTTTAAAATATATTAAATATCTTTAAAAATCTAATTCTTCTTCTAAATTATCTATATCTGAATCTAAATTATCAATTTCTGAATCTAAATTATCAATTTCTGAATCTAAATTATCAATTTCTGAATCTAAATTTTCTTGATTTTGTTGTTCAGCTCTAGAATAAATAGTTCCTATAATTGATTTCAATTCTTGATCACTTAATATTTCATAATTTATAATATTTTGTTTGTTTTCATTATTAGATCTAATAAATTCAACCATTTCATTACTATAGAATTTATGTAATTCATAATATGGAACTCTTGCTCCTTTTTTAAATTTAATGCACCAAATTTTTGGATGAATTTTTATATCTAGTCTATCCTTTATTAGATCACTATTTTTATTCATAGTTTCTTCAATAAAATGATATGAAGTATTAGTAAAATCAGAGTATTTTTTATAAGTAATTACCGCTTCTTTTAATAAACTTAATCTATCAAATTGATTTGACATTAGATCACCTACAAGACTCAAGTAATTAGACTTGAAATCTGAGAATGAGTTTTTCATCTTCTTTGCAATATCCCAATCTTTATCTCTAGGTAACATCAAAATAGTATCATAACCATATTTATTCAAGATTGAATTTTCTATATTGTCTTGATCTAATTTAATAAAGTGTTCTTCTTCAATTAAATCATTTGATTCTAACATTTTTTGTACAAATGAATAAAAATTTTTAAACTTTAATCTATCTTCTATAAATTTTTTAATATCTATAATAGGTACTCCTTTATTTTTTTCAATAAAATCTATTTGTATATCAATAAAGAATTTTGATAAATTTAAATTTACTTTATTAATTTTAGTTAGATATATTGTTAAAGCCTCTTTTTTATTTTCTGAAAAAAGACTGAATGCTATTTCTCTCCATACCTTATCCATTATATCATCTAAATCAATTTCTTCTTTATAAAGCATGATTGGATGAGTATTATTTTTAATATATATTTCAACAGCTCTTTCCATATCTAATTCTTTAATATGATGTTGTTCATTAATTTCTAAATATACTTTCGAATTTTTAGAAGTTTGAAAAGTTAAATCTATAAATCTATGCTTGGCTTTATTTAAGCCAGTTTTTATTTTATCTTCTATATTAATGCCATTACCGCTTAAAAAAGAATTATAAATACATGGGAAAAATTCTATTTCATCATCTGTTAAGATTCTTTCAACAATTTTAAAAGATTCTTGAATCTGTTCTCTTATTTTAATATTTTTAGATCTCAATTCAAATGTATCTATATATTCTAAATATTTATAGTCAATACCATAGTTTTCTTTTAATTCATTATGAAATAAAAAGAAAATATATGGATGAGCACCTCTAGATTTAGGTAATTTTTGAATAATAAAATTTAATAATTTTATAGGTGATATAGAAACTATTTTATTTTTTTTTTTACTAAAAAAAAGTTTTTCTATATCATATTCTGAAATCAAATAATGTAAAATATTAATTATAAAATCTGTTTTTTTAACCCTTTTAATATTTTCATTCGAATCTAATTTAAATGATTTCAAATTATGTTCAATAAGTAATGACCTTATTGTATCTATTCTCTCTATTGCTTTTTTTTCACACATTATATCTATTAAAAGTAATTAGTTATTTCAAATAAATAAAATCATGAAAAATCAATTTTTTCATATTTTCTTTGAATAATAATCATATGTTAAAACACCAATAGGTAAATCAATCTTATTAAAATAAACAGAAGTTAATATTTTAATCATATATTCGGATTTAAATCCATTTTTTAATAGGTATTTTTCAGTAAACCACATTGTATTTACTCTGTCATCTTTTTTCTTTACAATTTTACCTTTATCATTAATTTTTTTAAAATAAAAATTTATACCAATAGGGCCTCCTGCAAACATATCTATTTCTTTTAATACTTCAATTTTAGCAACAATAATATCTATATTATGATACTTTTCTGTATTAGTTGATAAATTAAGTAGTTTGTCTTTAAAAATTCGTTTAACTTCAGATTTTGACTTGCCTTGAGCTATTAAAGAAAGACGATTTCCTTTAGGAATAAACCAAAAATATTTATTATTATTAGATTTTATTTTA
>Ga0115565_10000121_pt1 | contig 61600 bp, 59 predicted proteins | sample COGITO_mtgs_1105_FD_87199 | JGI IMG/M metagenome (GOLD analysis project Ga0115565, IMG submission 87199) | Pelagic marine microbial communities from North Sea - COGITO_mtgs_110530 | ecosystem: Environmental > Aquatic > Marine > Epipelagic | place: Germany:Helgoland, sampling site Kabeltonne... | reverse complement strand
TATTATTATTATTATTATTATTACTATTATTATTATTACTATTATTATTATTACTATTATTATTATTAATACTATTAATAATTTTTATAGCAGATTTTGAATAAAAGTCAATAAGTTCTGATTTATTTTTTTCATCTAATTTATCATGATTATTAGTAATTATTTTTAATGATTTAGATAAAGAAGATTCTATATTTTCCTGATTAATATTATCTTTATCAATATTATATATTGATAATAGTTCTTCTAAAGAATAATTTTCTATATTATAATCCATTTGTATTTTATATACAAATTATATTATATAAATTTTATATTATATAAAATTTATATATTAAAATTTATTTAGTTCGAGTAGGCTAAGCCACCCATACCGGACATGATACGGAGGACATTGTAGTTGGTCGCATATACACGGACTTTCGCGGTGTTGGTGCCCTGAACAGTTGCGTTCGAGAGGACAAGCTGGAGGGTCGCATTATCGATACGCGAGAAATTGCAGGTGCCAGATGGCTGGTGTTCTTCTGGGCGGAGCGCGAACGAGTAAACATTGATGCCGCTGTCTGGGGAGCGGGTGTGGTGCTGGTATGGCTGGACGAGATCGAAGTACGAACCTTCACGCTCGGAGAAGCGGTCCTGGCCATTGAGCTGGAGTTTCGCAGTGACAACTGGATTCTCACCCCAGCAGTGGAGGTCAAGCGATGTTTCAGTAAGAACAAATGTACCTGCATCAGATACACCGGAATCTTCTTCTACATCAAAATTGGGGTTCGCGTAAGATGAAGATGGCCATGGGTTAACAGTCGACATATCCCCGGCACCAGCATCTTCAAACTGATTTCCAGAGATAAATGCCTGAGTACCATTAACAGATTGTGGCCCACCAAACGAGTGAACCGCGTTGGGGAGTACATCAATCGCGTCAGTGTAATTGAATGGCTGCGCACCAAGAACATTGTTAAGCTCAGTTCCACATTCTAACGAGGCACAATAATCAACATTCGCGTCGGGCTGAACAACAAAGACTAATTCTTTGCATGGATGATTGAAGTTAAGTTTGATTTTGTTCGAGGACGAACCAACCGATTCATCACCTGTGAACTGAAGCTGTTCAATAAGGTATTCGTGGGGGTTCTGCGCCATACGTCTGCGCTCATCGGTGTCAAGGAAGACATAGTCAACATAGAGCGATGCAGCAACAAGCGACTGCGAATATGCGCCACGGGCAGATTTGCACTTGTTGCTTGTTCCAGTAGTAAGATTATCCATTGCCCATAAGCATTCATCAATGGGACGAAGGTCAAGGTTGACTTTAATTTCGTGGTACTGGAGCGCGATTAATGGAAGCGCAAGTCCTGGATTGCGGCAATACCAGAACTGGAGTGGGACGTAGAGAGTAGTTTCTGGGAGCGCATTACGGGGAGCGCAAACCTGGCGGGGCGCGTTCGATGCACATGGACCATCAACACCGGCAAACGATGGGTCAGTGATGAAGGTAAGCTGGCTGGTATTACCAACCATCTTGTTGTACCCACGCTGCTGTTCCGAAGTGAGGGTAAGCTGATTCCAGATGTGCATCCAATCACCATACTGGCGATCGATGCGCTGACCACCAATCTCAACTTCAACCTGGGAAACAAGCTGTTCTCCGGGGAAATCTAACCAGCGGGCGTATTTTGCCTGAGACTGGCCGACTTCGGGTAATGTAACCTGTAAGTATGTGCGGTATGCTAAATCACCGTTACGGCTAACAGTGCAGGTGACACGGCGGCCGAAATCAGCCTGGCCGTTGAAAGTTTGTTCGATGGATTCCATCGAGAAATTTGTGTAGCGACGGTAGGTAACCTTCCAGAAAGTAATCTGGGGATTTCCAGTAAGATAGACATCCTGGGCGCCATAGGCGACGAGCTGCATTAAACCACCTCCCATTATTTATAATATTGCTAAAGAAAATAATTTTTTGAATTTTAATTTAATTAATTAAATTAATTTAATTAATTATTATGTATTAAATTAATTATTATGTGTTAAATTAATTTATAGATGTTATATTATCTGTCTTTATATTGGTTTCTAAAAAATTGCGTAAATAACTATCTAAATATACTTCTTTTTTTTCTTCGTGATTTTTGATAAATATATATTTATCATTCGTTTTTTTTATATGCCATCCATTTTCTAATGCATTATAAATAAATATCATTTTTTGTAAATTAATATTATCTATTTTTATATTTTCTGGAATCATAATATTAATATTCATTAATAATTATTATAGAAATAATATATTGTATAATATCTTAAATAATTAATACTAGAAAATTTAATATTAAATAATATATATTTATATTTATATTAGTATTTATATGTCAAATTTCAAATTAAAAAATTTAAAAAAAGTATTAGTAAAAAATAATGAATCACTAGATTCTAAACACGATACTTTTTTAAAAGAATTTTATAATGAACAAAATATTTTATTGCCAAAATTAATAGATTCTAGATTAAAATTATCTGATAAATTTAAATCTAAATCAATATCATTTGATGAAAAATTAGATATTAAATCTAAAATCAAAGATATTGATGCTAAAATAAATAAAATTAAAACAAATAAGAAAGAATATTTGTTAAATAATTCTCAATATATTTTTCAATATTTTGAAGATAAAAAAAATATTTCTGAAGGAAATAATAAACCAAAATTATTAGATGAATTTTTTAATATTAAAGATAATAGTAATAATGAAAATTCAAAAGTATCAATGAGTAATATCCAAAAATATTTAAGTAATGTTGATATTAATTATCTAGATATAAATAATTTTATTAATCCAATAAATATATGTAAATCTTGCAATGATGGCGAATTAATTCGCATTGAACATGAAGGTATTATGGTTTGTAATAAATGTGGAATAAATGTAAAATTTTTGATAGATAATGATAAACCAACATATAAAGAACCTCCTAAAGAAGTATGTTTCTATGCATATAAAAGAATAAATCATTTTAGAGAGATTTTGGCTCAATTTCAAGCAAAAGAAACAACTCTAATACCTGATGATATAATAGAAAATATTAAATTACAAATTAAAAAAGAAAGATTGGACATAAAATCTCTAAATAATAAAGATATGAAAGAATTATTAAAAAAATTAAAATATAATAAATATTATGAGCATATACCATTTATAAAAGATAAATTGGGTGTAAAACCACCCATTATGAGTCCCGAATTAGAAGAAACATTATGTAATTTATTTATAGAAATCCAAATACCATATGCAAAATATTGTCCAGAAGATCGAGTTAATTTTTTAAATTATTATTATACTATATATAAATTGTGTGAATTGTTAGATCAAATGCAATTTTTACCATATTTTCAAATGTTAAAAGATACAGAAAAAAGAATAGAACAAGATGAAATATGGAAAAATATTTGTGCTGATTTAGATTGGAAATTTATACCTACTATATAAGGAGATACCTCTTAAATCCCCTTTTATTTACAATTACATCGAAATTCACATTGAGAACGAAAACAACAATCAACATTTGTGCTTGATGAAGATTTTTTATAACTATCCTGATTTTCATAATACGCGCGACAAAGTGCTCGAATATAATGACGGCATGGGCATGTACATTCATTTTTATCTACATATCTAAATGGTGTTTTTTGTTGTTGATACGAATTTACTAAATCACATGATGTATTTAGTTTATGTCTTTCACAACAATTACATGCAACCAATGCTTTAATATATGTGTTAAAATCAACACTATATAAATTTAAGATATCTTCGAAAGAATGTGTAGTATACTTTTCAGAAAATTCTTGAGAATATTCTTCCATTATATTTAAACATTCTTCGGTAGATAAAGCCATTATAAATAATAATATAATATAAAATATATTATATTATATCAATTTTATTATATGTTATTAATATTTTATAATATTATAAAAGATTAATAGAAAATGTATGAAATATAATTAAATAAAGATTATTATGATAAAGTCATTAATTTGCTATATTAAAGCAATGCAATTGTTTGGCCGCGTTTATCAAATATCTGTTTATCTTTTGATCGTTGATTACAAAAACTACATTGTGGAATACAGTTTGCTTCTGTTAATTCTTTTCTCGGATCCATATGGCCTTTTTGTAGTTTAGTTATTTCTGATTTTTTCCATCGCATAGGTTTACCTTCTTCCGAACCACAATTAACACATTGATAATCATATTCTTTTAGAAGAGCATTCCATATATCTGAAGTTAGACGAATAACCCTTTTCTCTCTAATAAAAGCTGGTGTTGGTTTTTTAATTGAAACTAGACTATGTTTAAATCTACCATCTTTTACAATATGAAATCCCTTTTGGGTTGATAGATGTCTTACTTGAAGAGGGTCTGTTCCAGTTAATATAAATCCCTTATTAACTACAAAATTCTTAATTTGATCAATATGTATAGATTTTTCAAGATTCATATATAAATACAAAAGAGCACAACCAAGATGGGTATCTTGTTTCATAAGTTTTACGCCATGGGATTTTAAATGTAATTCCCATTCTTGATGAAGATTTGCATAGCAAATATTTTCAGCATCAGTATAATTTTGTATAGTATTTTTAGTCATTATCCTTTCTATTATTATAAAATTAAGTATTAAAATAAATCAATTTTAATATATTAAAATATTAATAATAATATTTAAAAAAATTGAAAATTACTAATTCCGAAGAGAGAGAGAGAGAGAAAATACTGAAAATATATAAAACAACACAGAAATATGTGTCTTATAAGTGTCGAAAATAATACATGCTCAATATGTGATAGAAAAGAACTATTATGGAATTTAGATTATTCAAAAACACAAATGGAAATGTTTAAATGTGGTCATGGAACTTGTAAACAATGTTATATACAAATGCAACTATTAAATATAAAACAAGATAAAAGTTTTTCATGTTCTCAATGTGGAGAACATGAACAACTATATAGAAGCGGAAGATTATTTACAAATGATACTAAATCATGGACTACTTTTGCAGAATGGTATGCAGATTATCATGAATATATTAAACTAGGTCTTGCAAATAATGTAGTAAAAAATACAGTATTTGGAAAACAATTATTACGAATTATGAAAGAAGTTAAATCATCTAAAAAAAAGAAAAGTAGAAAGTAGAAAAAGTAGAAAAAGTAGAAAAGTAGAAAAGTAGAAAAGTAGAAAAGTAGAAAAGTAGAAAAGTAGAAAAAGTAGAAAAGTAGAAAAGTAGAAAGTAGAAAAACTAGATAAAAATATATATGAATTTTAATTATAACGAATATGAGCTTTTTTTAGTAAATAATAAAATCGTTGAATAAAATAAGTTATATACATTTCTGCAAATAATGATAATGATAATAAACAAATTTTTTGTGTTGTAGGATTTAAAACAATTAAATATTTTTGATCTAATTGTATAATATATTTATATTTATGTGTAGCAAACGAAATAATATAGAATGTAGTAAATCCAAATTTAAATATACTTTGAATATATTTATAAATTAGATATCCAACTAGTCCCTGTCTATTATAAGTAATTGTAGAAAAATAACCTGACATGGATATAATAGCAACAAAAAACCCAAAAATATAATAACTATTTATTATAAAAAATATATTAATTATAAAATCTGCTAAACAGATAAATCGGATTAATATAGCATTACATTCTAATTGTATTGCTTTATTAATATCATCAGCAAATATTGTTATATGTTCTCCATCGAGTTCTATCTCTTGATATTCTTCTGCAGATTCCTCATCATTTAATATAGATTTATGTAAATATGGATTATTTTTATTTTTTATTTGTGAAGTAGTATAATATTGTAAATCTCCATCGGGAGCCAGAACTGCACCAGATAATGGTTTTAAAATAGATATTTGTTTTTCAGACATTATAATATTAATATATATATTTTTGTGTTTTTCTTTAAATTCTAAAAAATAATAACTTATGTAAAGAATTTAAAGAAAATCGTTAAAGAGACTTAATAATATAAATAAGCGTTTGTTATCAATATAGTAGTTATTTAAAGCGATGGGAAACCAACAAGGTTGGCACCTATACCGAAACCGGCACCCGATCGCGCAGATTCCGCTAAACTAGGAAGGTACATATCTAAGATACTAAAGGTAGCCGCCGCAGTTAATGCAATTAATAGACATTCGTCAAGTTTTAAACGTTTAGATGGAATGACATATGCAGCAATAGCAACAATTAGGCCTTCAACAAGATATTTAAGGGCGCGTTTTACTAATTCTCCAAGATCTAAAAATCCTCCAAGTGACATATTATAATAAATATATAGAAAAAAATAATATATATTATTAAAAAAAACTTAAATGATAAATATAATAAAATAATATAATGTCAAATCAATCATTTATAAAAAAAGATGATCCTAAATACATTGATTTATTAGATGAAGATATGCCAGTTGCCGGTCAAAAATTTGTTTGTTTATCATTTTTATCACCTGAAAAAATTTTAAAACAAAAAGAATTATATTTTTTAGATAATTTTCTTAAACAATATGATTTAAAAAAATCATTAGAGAAATTTACACAATTTCTAAATTTTGTATCATATAAGTATAAATTAGATTTTGAAAAACTAACCAAAGATCTAAATGAATTTGCTGATGAAGAAAAAGATAAATTATATTTAACAACACTAGAAGATGAATATAAAACATACATTGATAACCATGAAGAGAGTTTAGAACAAGCATTTAATGAAGAACATAATTTTCAAACATCAACACGTGGTATTAAAGTTCGTGGTTCATATCCTTCCCAACAAGAAGCTGAAATTCGCTGTAAAATGTTAAGAGAATTAGATTCAAATCATGATGTATTTGTTGGTCCAGTTGGTACATGGATGCCATGGGATCCGGAAGCATATAAAACAGGGCGTGTTGAATATCTTGAAGATGAATTAAATCAACTAATGAATGAAAAACAAACAAATGAAAAACAAGCAAAAGAAGCATTTGAAAAGCGTCTAAAAGACGCTCGCAGAGCGGCAATAGAAGAGAATATTGAAAAAGCGAAAACTAGTGGAAATGTTTTAACACAAACAATTGATAAAGATGGTAATCTCATCAATATTAAGAATATGAATATAACAGAAAATGCATTATTATCAAATAATGAAGAGGTATCATCAGATACTATTAAGAAAGAATTATTTGAGAGTGATGATATTGTTATGGATAAAAATACAGATCATGGATTAAGTAAATTATCGCTAGAAGAGAAGGATAATACAATGAACTCTGAAAATAGAGATAATAAATATGATGTAGAGAGAGAAAATGAGGAAAATGAGGAAAATGAGGAAAATGAGGAAAATTATGAGGAAGTAAACTAAAATTCTAAAATTTCATAAAATTTTATATTAAATAAAATTGAAATATTTAATATAAAAATATTTAATATTAATATTAATATGGAAACTTCTTTGCATAACTTAGTTTCTTCAAAAAATCAGACTAAAATATGGAAATATGCACAAGAATGGTTTAAAAATGGTAAACATAATGAATGTGAATGCCATCAATTAGCCACACTATCTGATATAATTAATCAGAAAATTAACAAGACACATATGCGTTTACATTTGAAAGATTATATTTTAGTTGAAAAAAATAGACCAATGAATGAACGATTTGGATTTAATTATACAGAAAATCTAGATGGTGTATGGGAAAAAAATAATAAACATAATAATTCAAATAAAACAAAATTTTATCTTAACTTAAAGATGATAACTGATCAGGGTGGTGCTCAAAATCGGTCATTTAGAGAGGTATATTGGTATATTGAAGCTCAATATAATTATTTGCTTAATTTTCCGGATTCAAATACTTATTTTGTGAATATTTGTGATGGAGATACTGGATATAAATATATTTATCAAAATTTTGATGATGAGAAAGCATCATTAAAAGACATACAATTAGATAAAAAATATAGTACTATTAAAAATAAAATATATATAGGAGATATGTATAATTTTAATAATTGGTATACTAAAATAGAATAATTATTGAGAAATTATATAATTACAAATTCTAAATGCTAAATCAAACGATATTCTTTTACGAGCAATACTATTACTTTCTCTATAATTAGTTAGGAATAACGAATTATATTTTGTTCTTTGTTCTAGAATATAATTATTTAATTTTTCTACTAGTATTATTTGATTTGATAGGGATAGTTTTTTATTTATTACTAATGTAGCATAACTACGCGCCGATAATTTTTCGGTAGTATCAATAAATTTATCTTTATCATCAACAATTTTAAAACCTAATTTATTATCTACACTATCATCTATACATTTTAATAAAATATTAGTTATATTATCTTTATTTTTTGTCAATTTAGTTGCTCGTTCAACTTTATATTCGCTATTTATGGGAAGCATATAAATTTCACCGCCAATTATGTAATTATTCTCTTTTGTTAAAGAAATTTCAATTATTTTATTTGAAGGATATATATATGTTTTAATTATATTAGAATTATTATTTGAACCATTACAAAATTTATTTGTCATAAAATAAATACTACATACAGTATAACTAGTATCATCAAATACTCGTTCTTCAAAAATATTTATTACATTTATAGTAAATTTATTTAAAAATTGTTCTCTTAATTCAATATCTCCTTTACGAATAGAACATATAAAATTTAATGGAATAATTATAATTCCACCCCAACATTTACTATTAATTAAATTAATAATAAAACATTTATATAAATCATTACAATCATATTTATCATATAATTCTTTATCATTATTTTTATTTCTTGCAAGATATGGGGGATTTGTTAAAACAAATTTATTATCATAACATGGTGGATTTTTTAAAGTATCGCGTCTTATAGCATTTTTATATTTTGGATCTATATCATATAATTCTAATGTATAATCATCCTTATTTATAATAAAATTTAATAAATCACCATTTCCAACAAATGGTTCTATAATTATTTTAATCTTATCTGGCAATATCATATTTTGAAGTATATAATTATAATTTGTTGTATAAAATTGTCCTAACTTTGATTTTGACATTTCTATATTATTTTATTAACATAATTAATAGAAATCAATTTTTATATTAATTATTTTTTACTTAAAATTAATTAAATAAGTAAAAAATTAAATATTTATTCAATTTGTGATGAACCAGCCGATTCAGCTAATAATGGTTGATATGTTGGTGTTTGGCTTAAATGATTATTTCCAGAAACAGCTTCCATATTAGCAACCATATCTTGTTCTAAAGTATTCAATGTTTTTAATTTATCCGATATAACAACATCAGTATTCGATTCAGTATTATTATAGTACTGAATAGTTTTATCTATATTACTTAAATTTGGTTTTAAAGATTTTCTGATAACTTCGAATGCAACTAATGCAAAAAGAATTGCTACAAATATATTTACATTCATAAATAAACTACAAAAAATTACAACTGCAACAACTACTGCTAATATTAATGAAATATTTTGTAGAATAATATCTGCTGGAACTGGAGTACCTAAATATAAATATACCATTAATACTGCTCCTAAAAATAAAGAAAGTGTATTTTTATTTTGCAATAAATTTTTTGATTTAGCCATTATATATATTAAATATTTATTATAATTTTAAAAGTATTAATTTTAAGATAGATGTTCTATATTTTATTACTTCTGTAAATATATATTATAAAATTGAAATAAACCTATATACATATAATAATAATAATAATAATGTCTCACAATACTTATTTAGGTCAAAAAGGCTATTCTATATATAAAAAATCTCTAAGTTTAAAAGAACAAGTATATATTAGACAAGAACTAACGGTAAAAGCATATATACCTAAATCACCTGTACAACCACCAGCATATCCTATTTACCGTGAATCATCTAATAAATTTTATATACCCCGTTATTTTGGAATTTCTACATTTGGTATTCCTAATGAATGTAGAATTTCTAAAGGAATTCCTATTAATATAAAATTTGAAGGTAAATTAAGGGAAAATCAGCAAAAAATCGTTGAAAAATTTATAAACCATATTAAATCTTGTGATATAAATTCTGGTGGTGGTGGTTTACTTGACCTTCATACTGGTTTTGGTAAAACCGTTTTAGGATTAAATATTCTAGCACAAATTGGTCTTAAAACATTAATTATTGTTCATAAAGGATTTCTAGTAGATCAATGGATAGAACGAATTACGCAATTTTTACCGGCAGCACGAGTAGGTAAAATTCAAGCTCAAGTAATAGATACCGAAGATAAAGATATAGTAATTGGTATGCTACAATCGTTATCAATGAAAGAATATCCAGATGATCAGTTTGCTGAATTTGGATTAACAATTTTAGATGAAATTCATCATCTTAGCGCAGAGGTATTTTGCAGAGCCTTGCAAAAAATTTGTACTATCTACACATTGGGATTAAGCGCAACAATGAATCGTAAAGATGGTTTATCAAAAGTATTTAAAATGTTTATAGGTGATATTATTCATAAAGAGAAACGCGATGATGAAACAAAGGTTATTGTCAAAGCAATAGATTTTAAAACTGAAGATGAAGAATTTAATGAAATGGAATATGATTATAGAGGAAATGCAAAATATAGTACAATGATTAGTAAATTATGTAATTTTAACATTCGATCAGAATTAATTATAAATGTTATAATTAATGAATTAAAAATTAATCCAAATCAACAAGTTATGATATTAGGTCATAATAAAGTTTTGCTAGTTTATTTATATAAAGCAATTGAATATAGAAAGTTTGCTTCGGTAGGATATTATATTGGTGGTATGAAACAAGTTGATTTAAAAATTAGTGAAACAAAACAAATAATTATTGCTACATATTCGATGGCTTCAGAAGGATTAGATATTAAAACATTAACAACATTAGTTTTAGCAACACCAAAAACTGATATTGAACAAGCTGTTGGAAGAATTCTTAGAGTAAAAGATAATAACCCATTGATTATTGATATAATTGATCAACATGATATATTTAAGAAACAATGGGCTAAACGCAGGGCATTTTATCAAAAAAATAATTATAAAATTATGCATACAGATAATTATAATAGAGGCAATCCGAATTGGACCGAAATATCTAAAAAAGCAAAAGATAGGGAAAAAACAAATACACACGATATTCTTGAAACAGATAATTTAAATGAACTTATTAAAGGAAAATGTATGATTTCTATAAACATTTAAACTATTTATAATCCATACATTGGTATTTTGGTTAGCATAGTATGGTCATAAAATAATGATATTAGAGAAAATATTATAGATACAATAATATAACCGGGTTGTTTTATCCAAAATGGTACACGCATATTCATTAAATCTCTCATAGTTCCACCACCATTAGCGGTTAATATACCTGCTAAAAATGCAACTAATAAAGAATCACCACTATGTAAAGCTACTTTTGTTCCACTAAAAGCAAACACACATGTAGATATATAATTTAAAACTAAAGATATTGTTATATTATTCATTTATAATATATTATAAAATAATATATATTATATTCTGCAAAAGTAGTATTTATTTTGTATTATGTTTTTTCATAGCTAAATAATTATAATATGTTAAAATTGCAAACGATATTATACCAATTATAGTACTAATAACAGATAACCATCCATGTGAATGAAAATATGCCATACATATTTGATTTGGTATTTTAAGAAACAACATTATCATTAACGATAATGATAAAGCGATTGATGCAGGTTCTTCGTTTTTTACACTTATAATTTATTTATAAGTACCAATGATAGCCACTAATAATGCTATTACATAAAGATACCAGCTATATTTCATAAATTTTGATGAACACTTCATTATAATAATTAATTATTATTATTATTATTATTATTATTATTATTTATATTTTTCTAATTCTTTTATTTCTCTCTTTAATAATAGTTTCTCTCCAAACTTAACACATTCGATTGGTTTCCATTTTCTGAATTTATTAATATAAATACATTTCATATATACTATTTTTTTAAGATTAACAAATTTATCTTCATTAATATTTTCAAATTCTTCTTCATCATCACTTTCTTCTAATAAATCTAAATTTCGATTTTCCTTAATATTTCTAAATATTGAATTCATTAATACGCTTGTTTTATAATCGGGAACACATGCTATATTATAAAAATCTGAATTGTTATCTAGACAATATAAATTATATATATCTGATGTTATATCTGCATTTACTTTAAATATACATTCCTTATATTGATAATTTTTATTTTTATTTAATAATAAACCATTATCTATACTAGAATAATAATTACGAAATAATATACCTTTTATAGAATATGATAATTCTGGTATTTTAGCAAATGCATTTTTTATACAATTTGTAAAGTATGGCAATCCAAATATAATAAATTTATTAGTATATGCAATTTGTCGTATTTCATTATCAAAAATATTTTTTAATATTTTTAATCTATCTATATACATCGATTTCTCATTATTTTCTATATTATACACGTTTTTTCCTTTATAATAATATATATCCTCACATGTAATATATCTTTCTTTATTATCTATAAAATATGTTCCATAAATAATAGTACCATATGATAATTTCTTATCATAAGATAAAACTATTTCTTCAACTCTTATAATATTATTATAATTATTTAAATGCATAATTACACATAAATTCCGATTATTATAATATGTAAACCATGCAAAAACTTTAATTCCTGTTGGAATTAAAATATATAAATCTGTTTGAACCTTCTTATGTAAGATTGTTTCATAGGAAAGTTCGATTTTTGGAAATTTATTAATAAAATATCTAGAATCAATCATAATAATATATATATTTATATACATAAATTTATATATTTAAATCATTTATAGATAAAATAATATTGTAATAAACTCTTCTTCATAATTCTGAATACATATTATTTGAAAAGTTATTATTAATATCTTGAAAACCTGTTTGACTATTTTGACTATTTTGACTATTTTGACTATTTTGATTTAATTCATTAAAAAAATTTTTTAATTCGTTTTTCATTTCTTTTGTATTTATATTATTATTATTCATAGAGGATAGTTTTATTGTATTATTATCATTATTATTTGTATTATTATTTGTATTATCATTTAATGTTTTTTCTATATCTTTATATATTTGAGATGGTTGATGTACTAAATCTTTTACAATAGGAACTGTTAATGTATTTTTAAAAAAGAAATATAAATGATGCATTAATAATATTAATATTAATGAAATAATAGCCCATTTTATAATACCAGTAATCATTATTATATATTATTAACATTGTTTAATGTTGTTTATTAACGAAAGATATTCTATTATATTATCTTTTAAATTTTTATCTAAATTTTTTTCATTTGTACTAAAATATATATTATTAATTTCACTCAATATATTTTGGTCTAGATTTTTTAACTCGTTATTATATTCAATTATTAATGAAATTTTAGATTTATTATTTAATTTATATTCTATTTGTTTTATATTATGTATTATATGATCATATGGAATATAATATATATCTTTTATAAATTCATATTTACTTTTATCTATTAAAAAAGTAAATTTATTATAATTAATTTTTTCTATAGGACAATCTTTCGGTATTAATTTCATAATATTATTATTTTGTATTCTAAATATTCCTTCTAATGAATAAATATTCTTATATTCTATTATTTTTGTTTGATCAAACTTTTTAAAGTTTGATTGAATAAACTTTTTAAATTCTATATTATCTATAAATATTCGCATAATATTTATTATTCTATATTATAAGTATAAACTATTTAAACTTATTCTATAGTCAATAATTAATATGGTACAAGTTTTAAAAATAGAAAAAAATGGTGATATTAATTATATAAATATAGATACTATTACAGAATTATATAAAAAATGTGGATTTCGAAAAGATATAGGATTTGATAAAATTACTAGTTGGAAAATAAATGAAAAAAGTAATAATAATATAGAACTATGGGGAAGAACATTTGGTAAAAAAAATTTAAAAAATACTTATAAATTTCCAGAATCCTTAAATAAAAAAATTTATGGTAATTGTAGTATTATTTATAAAGAGGAAGAAGAAATAACTAATTTAACACAAGAAATTTGGAATAAAATATATATTGAAAATAAATTTATACCATATACAAATGACATTCATAATATAATTTCTGATAATATCCATAATAAAGAAGATAAAGATGAATATAAAGATAGTCATAATGAAAATAATGAAGAAAAAGAAGAAAAAAAAGAAGATGAAGAAGATGAAGAAGAAGAAGAAGAAGAAGATGATGATGATGATGACACTATATCTGATATGGATTGCATATCTTTATCAGATAATTCAGAATTAGAAGAAGAATCTTACATATATTCCAGCGAAGAAGAAATATAAATTATAACTTAAAATTGTAATTATAACTAAAATTGAAATAAATATAAATTATCATAATTAATATATTAATAATGATAATCGATGACTCAAAGAAATTTCGCGATAATGTTAAAAAAAAGTTAAGTATGATATTAAATAATGATAGTTATGGAAATAATCTTGAGCGAGGTATCTATAATAAAACAATTCAAGATGCAAATGAAAAACATATTATAAAAAAATGGACTAATATGTATTTTGTATTATTATATATAAATATATTTAAAATGATATATATTAATTTAAAGCATAATAATGTATTATCACTGATTATAAATAAGAAAATTAAACCACATGAATTAGCATTTATGACACATCAAGAAATTCTTCCAGAAAAATGGAATACATTAATTAATGATCTTAAAATTAAAAATCAAAATAAATATACACCAAAAATAGAAGCATCTACTGATAATTTTACATGTTATAAATGTAAATCTAAAGAATGTAGTTATTATCAATTACAAACCCGCAGCGCAGATGAACCAATGACAACATTTGTAACATGTATTTCATGTGGAACTAGATGGAAATGTTAATAAGAAGACTCTTAAACCCTAGTTATTTATTTTATTTAGATGAAGGTTCATAATAGCGAATACTTCGAGACATGCTCTTTTGTGTTGAAGATGTTCCTTCTTTATAGTTGTTCTAAATCCTGTAATTTCCAATATTCAGATTGATTATTCGGAAGTGGGCGACGAATAATTACTGGAATTTTTTTTGCTGTTAATTCTAATTCTGAAATAATAGATCCATCTATAATATTTTCTGGAACAGTAATATATGGTTTTGCACCCATATTAATTTGGCTAGTGCGTTGACCTAAAATTTTTGTTTTTTCATATTTTGTAAGAAATGGTAATGTTTTATGATTATTATCTATAATATTATTATTTGAATCGCGTGTAATTTTAGTTAAATATTCAATTTCAATAGAGTTTCTAGTTATACATTCTGGGTGATATTTATTAATATATACATCTCGATCTTGAGCATTAAATTTTTGTAAATAATCTTCTTCATCGCTTTCTATATCTGAATTTATTGGACTAATTTGTTCATCAGAATTAAATATATTAGATTTAGAATATTCTACATCTATTCCTATACTTTTATTTTTATTTGTACCAGGATTAACATCAACACCATCAATATCATCATCATCATCATCATCATCATCATTATCTTCTGCGTCATCGGCGTCATCTACATTATCGTCATCATCTTCTACAGCTTCATTGCCAGTTTTTTCTGGTTCATTTGCATCATCATCATCATCATCATCATCATCATCATCTGTATCAGCATCTGCATCAGAATATAATTTATTTAAAATTTTCATATTTTTTTTTTTACTAAATGTTTTTTTACTATCAATAGATTCTTTAATCAATTCAGAATCAGATAATTCATCTAATTCTGAAAGATCTGAAGTTTCATCTAAATCACTCATTTATAATATTAAATAGAAAATACTTTAAATTAGTTCAATTTTATAAAATATATATATAAATTAATTCTCATTTGTTTTCCAAATTTTATTACATAATGTACACATATATATGTATTTCATATTTTTATCATCATATCTTAAATAAATTACTTCATTTACTTTATTTTCATCACTATTTCCAGTGATATCTTGTTCTTCGAGTCCGGATATAATATTAATACTAGAACAGGATTGATTTGGACATTTAATATTATTTGTACGAGGTAATGTAGGATCTAATTTAGTATATTCATTTATATCATGATCATATGCTTTTTCAGAAATAACAATATCAGTTTTAGATACACAAATATTATCTTTATCAATAGGATATTCAGAATTTCCACAATTTCTACAATAATATACTAAATTATCAGAATCTTCGGTCATTAATTTAATATACAACATATTATCACATTTATCGCAAAAATGCATTATACTATATTATATAATACATTTAAATTATTTTATTCAATTTTTCATAAAATATATTTATAATATATAATGAAATTAGGCATTAAATCTATTAAAAATAAAACGAACCCAATTATTATAGCTTCATTTTTAACTGGTATTGCATTAGTTATTTCACAAGCATGGGGACAAGCCATTAAAAAAACAATTTCAATAATAGTTAATAAAATTCTATGTTCTGAATATTTATTGCATAAAGATAAAATCAAACATAAAGAATGTACAAAACATAATTCCCTTATTAGTGTGTATATAAATGCTATATTAACTAGTATTTTAGTATTTTTAATAGTATATTTTTTATTTGGAAATAAAAATCCAAAATATCTACATTAATAATTGCTCGGTATAATTTTTATAAAATTTATCTAAAGAAGTTTTTAGTTTATTATAATGCGTTTTTATTGATAAACTATATACACTAGTAGATAGAATTTCATTTTCTTTATTTTCAAAACTCAATTTAATATCATTATAATTATTTATGAAATTTTCTTTTATTTCATCAATAAATATTTCAAATTCTTCAGGCAAATTATCTTTACTGAGAATTCTATGTATAGCTATATCACCAGTTTTATATTTTATAATTTTATTATAAGATTCTATATCCTGATGTTTTTCAGTAATTCCAGGTTCATTTATTAATGGATTATTATTTAATAAACTACATAAATTTAATAAAATAGATTTTATAGTTTGACATCCGGTCCATTGTTCTCCTTTCCATGTATTTAATAATGATATACATACTTTACCACTTTTATATAAATTAGGATTAAATCTAGTATAACCATCATTTGTATGATATGTAACTTTTGGTGGAGAATGTGGATAATCATAAGGGAATAAAAATTTAAATAAAAAATTACCATATTCATATGGTGTATCTTTTGGACCAATAATTAATGCATAACCAACTAACATATTTTTTTCATCATGTTTATAATAAATTTTATCTTTAGAGAGAGAATTATCTGATAATTCTTTAATATCAGATATTAATCGTTTTACAGTTGTTTTGCTTATAATAACTGTGGACATTAATATAATATAATAGTTTATTTTTAAATTAAGATTAAAAAATTGACATAAAAATATATATAAATAGTAATATAACAATATGTCTATTATAAATGTACCACTTAACGACTATTTAAAACGACATTATATAGAAAAAGGTGTACCACATACACATACACGAATTGGAGATAAAGAAAATAAAATTTCTGGTGGTTCATATTCCATACTTGATGATGAAGAGTTTCTTAAAATATATTATGAAAATGTATTTGTAAAAGGAAATAAAGAATTTTTAACAGAAAAACAATTAATTGAAAATGGACCATTAGTAGTTGATATAGATATGAGATATTCAACGGATATAACAGAGCGTCAACATACAAAAGAACATATATTCGATGGAATTGGTACTTATGCTGATAATATTAGTAAATTATTTGATATAGAAGATAATTTTAAAATCGAAGTATTCATAATGGAAAAACCCAAAGTAAATATTTTAGATACAAAAACTAAAGATGGGATTCATATTATATTTGGTATGGCAATGCATAAAGCAGCACAAATATTTATTCGTGAACGAGTAGTTCCTGAAATATATAATATGTGGGATTTACCTTTAATAAATAGTATGGAAGATTTAATAGATGAAGGAATTACTAGAGGTACAGTTAATTGGCAATTATATGGTTCTAGAAAACCAAATCATTCAGCATATAAAATTACATATCATATAGATTTGGTTTATAATAAAAATAATAATGATTGGAAAATTGTGGAATATGATATAGATAAGTTCAATATAAAAAAAAACTTACATAAACTATCAGTACGTAATACTAATTTTCCAAAAGCACCTATAAAATCTATCTTTATTAAAACAATTGATGATTTAAAAAATAATATACATAAAAAAAAGAAACCTATTAAATTAATTGTTAAAGCTCAAAATATTGAAAATTATAATAATATATCATCTGAAACGGAACTAGATGATGCTATACAAAATATGATTGAATTATTTGAACTATCTGCAACTGAATATGAACTAAAAGAAACTCATCAATTTACAATGATTTTACCTGAAAAATATTGGAATCCAGGATCATATGATAGATGGATTAAAGTTGGTTGGGCTCTAAAAAACACTAGTAAAAAATTATTACCAACATGGCTTAAATTTAGTAGCCAATCTAAAGAATTTAATTGGACTGATATTCCAGATTTAATTGATACTTGGAATAAATTTCAATATGATAATCCCGAAGGTTTAACATCTAGGTCTATCATGTATTGGGCAAAATTAGATAATATTAAAGAATATAATAAAGTAAGAGAAGAAACAATTAGTTATTATATTGAATTAACAATTACACATGTAACAGAATGGGATTTTGCCCAAGTTTTATATCAAATGTGTAAGGATGAATTTATTTGTGTTAGTATTAAAAATAATATATGGTATGAATATATTAAACACCGATGGTACGAGATTGATTCTGGTAATACTCTTCGATTAATTATTTCCAAAAGAATGCATGATATGTATATGAAAAAATCTTCAGATGCGATGAATAATATGCAAAAAATGGATCAAGGAGATGATTGTTATGCATCATTAAGAAAAAGAGCTAATAAATTAGGAGATTTATGTGTTTTATTAAAAAAGACTACTTGGAAAAATAATATTATGAGAGAAGCAAAAGAATTATTTTATGACAAAGACTTTTTAAATAAACTAGATCAAAATCCATATTTATTATGTTTTAATAATTATGTTATAGATTTTAAAAAGCAGGAATATCGAAGAGGTGAACCACAAGATTACATATCAAAATGTACCAATATAGATTATATTCCACTTGAAAATATTAAAGACTCAAAAGATATTGATGAAGTATATGCCTTTATGAAAGAATTATTTCCAAATGAAGAATTACGTAAGTATATGTGGGAACATTTAGCATCTACTCTAATTGGAAATAATGATAATCAGACATTTAATATATATACTGGTTCTGGTAGAAATGGCAAGTCTAAATTAGTTGATTTAATGTCAAAAACATTGGGTGGTTATAAAGCAACTATACCGATTACATTAGTCACACAAAAACGAAATAATATTGGTAGTACATCATCAGAAATAGTTCAATTAATAGGTGTAAGATATGCTGTTATGCAGGAACCTTGTAAAGGAGAGAAAATTAATGAAGGTATCATGAAAGAAATTACTGGCGGCGATCCTATTCAAGGAAGAGCATTATTTAAAGAAGCAGTAACATTTATTCCACAATTCAAGTTAGCAGTTTGTACAAATACATTATTTGATATAAAAAGTAATGATGATGGTACATGGAGAAGAATTCGTGTATGTGATTTTATGTCAAAATTTTTAGAGAATCCATATGAAGATGAAGTTAAATTTCCAAAAGTAGAATATCCATATCAATATAAGATAGATAAGAAAATAGACGAAAAATTTAATAAATGGGCGCCGGTATTAGCATCAATATTAGTAGATATGGCATTTAAATTACAAGGTGTTGTAAAAGATAGTCAAATTGTTATGGGAAGCAGTGATCAATATCGTGAAGGACAAGATTATTTGGCTGAATTTAGCAAAGAAAAAATTAAGAAAGTACAAGGTGGAAAGATTAAGAAAACCGAATTATGGGAAGTATTTAAACAATGGTATACTATCAATTATGGTAGAGGCCTACCAAAAGCAAGAGAAGTTAATGAATATATTGATAAACTATATGGTAAATGTGTTGCTTCTAAATGGTCTAATATTAGCATTAATTATGATGATGATGACGATGATGACGATGATGAATAAATTATAATAATAATAATAATAATAATAATAATAATAATAATAATAATAAATTATAATAATAATTATTATTATTATTATTATTATATTTTTTTAAATATATTACCATATATAGTGATTAAGTAATTCAATAAAAAAGGAAATGCTACATATAAAGCAATAAAAAACCAAGTTAAGATACTTTTATATTTTTGTTGCTTAAAAAAAGGTCCAAATAATATATATAAAACTATTAATGCAAAATATATAATCATTATTAATGTATGATAATATTCGAGATTCTCAAGTTGTTCATCTTCATAATATACTTTTCTCTCATCGGTAAAAACTTTTCTATAATAATTATCGATATCTAATTTTAAAGCTTTATTTTTTTTTAGCGAATCATTATATAATTCTTTTATTCGTTTCTCTGCTAATTTATTTGCAGTATAATGTTCAATATTTTTATTAACATTTCGAGCTACATTATCTAATTGTTTAGTTTTATTATCTTTAAATCGCTGAAATATATTATTATATCGTACTCTTAAAATATTATTATTATAATAATCGTCACTTTTTGCTTCTACATAATATGCTCTTTCTGCTTCATTAATTTGTTCGGGCAAATTAATATATCGTTCTTTATCTGCTTTCCATTTTGATTTTAATTCAACAATTTCTCTCTGTCTTTTACATTCATCATCGCATATAAAACGATTATCAATAGATTTGGTTATTTCATCTAATATATCTTGTGATACTCCAGCTCCTTGTAATTTTTTATTAGTATCGGATAATAATTCGGCATTTGATTGATGTGATGATGTATTACCCATATATTTATATCTATATATAAAATAGATATAAATATCTTTATTTAATAAATTTAAGTATTCGGTGCTATTATACATTTATTATTATGATAAATCTGTCCACTACTGCAACATTCTGGACCCAAACAATCACCTTTTTCTAATAATTTTAAATCTTGTAAATATTTATTGTCCAATAATCCAGATAAGGTTTTTTCATCATGTTCTATTATATTATAATCATTCCCTAAACTAATAGTATGTGATTGATCATATTCATCAAATTGCATATTATCTCTCATATATAAATCAATAATTTTTGATATTAAAAATATTAATCCAATAGTTAAAATAATTATTCCTAAAATGTTAATTATAGTAGATGGAATTAAATCTAATTGTTGTAATACTCCTAAAATTAATAATGGTAAACATAAGTAAATAATATATCTTAATATATTATTATAAGCATTATATTGTTTGCTATAATAATCATTTATTTCTAATAATCTTAAATTATTGCTATTTAAATTTTTATGTTTATTAATAATATTTTTAGATTTATTTAAATGTTTTTCAGTTATTCTAACTAATTCAGATTGATCTTTTAAATCTTGTCTCTCTGTGGAAATATTATTATTTAATATTAAATATATAGAATGTAACTGATTATATAAACCGATACGAGATTGTGATAAATTATTTATTTTACTAGTAATTTCTTTTTGTAAATTGATACTAGAATTATCATTCGGTAATTTTTCTAAATCTAAATATAAGTTTTGTTCTAAAGTTTGTAATGATTTTATATTATTCAGTAATTGTCCCTCATTCATATTAGATGTTGTCATTATATATATATAAACTTTAAAAAACTTTATCTTAATAAGAAACTTTTACTCTTTTAAGACGAGGAAGTATTTCATAATATATTATATATAATAGTAGAATAGCAATAACAATATATACTAATATAGGAACATCATCAGAAATAAATATATAATATGTTAATCCTACAACAATAAAACAAACAATACACCATATAATATATTTTGTATAACTAGACGTTACTCTTAATTCTGAATCAATTAGTTTATTTTGTACTTCTATATTTTGGTTATTAGTAGAAAAATCAAAATTAGTTTTATCATTTTGTAAATTATTTACTGTACTTGAAATATTATTTTTTATTTGAGCTAAGTTAGTTTTTATTGATTTATCTTCAGTCTTTAATTGTTCTATATTTACTAATAATTTTTTAGCTAAATTTAATAATTTTTCATTTAAATTAGATAAATTATCTAATATTTTTGGATCAATATTTAAAGTATTACAAATCGATGATTTAGTCATATCAGTATACTTTGGAATAGTTTTATATAAACTATCATCGAGTACTTTAGGATCACGAAAACATGATTTATTTCGTGTACTCCACATATCAACCGATCCATATATATGTTTTCTTCCTTCAATATCTACCCATGCTTTTTCTGATGTAGATTTATTTTGAATATTAAAACCGGCAACATTACATTCTTGACCTTCTCCCATATTTACACTTTTTATTAGTTTATTAAAATCATCGGCTGGTATAGTAATTGGATTTGATGAACAGGAATTTGAACGAGTTGTCCACGATTGTTCATTTTCATATTTATGTGCAAATCCATATTTATTTATAAAATATTTATCTCCATTATATAATACATTTTTTCCACCATATTTTTGTATAATCGCATTATATTTATTATTATTCATTAATTCTTGCATTAATAATTGATAATTTTTTGTATATAATGTTAATACTTGATTAAATTCAGTATCTAAATTTTTAATATTATCTACATTTGTATTTGTATTATCATTATCAAATCCCTCAAGGCTATTTTTATTATTTAAAAATTTTTCGCCTTGATATAAATCATAATTTTTCATATTACCACAAGTTATATTATTAAACATTTTCTTATACATTACTAATAGAAAATGTTTATGAAATATAATTAAGTATTTCTTTTATATTTATAAATTCCAGTAATACTACAACCTACTATTATTAGTATTAAAATAATATTTTTTATTTTATTTTGATTATAAATATTAGTCTTATCATTTAATTCTCCTTCAATTGCTAAATCTTGATTCTCTAAAGCATTAAAATATTTTAATAATTTTACATTTTGTTTATTTAGTTTAATAAGTTTATTATTAATAGTATTAATAATATTTTGAATATTAATATTTATTTTTTTCAAAATATTTTCATGTATTAAAATATCATTTTCTATTTTTACTAAATGATTAATATTATTTTCGTAAATTTTTAAATTATCTTTATTTGCAGAATCTATTTTATAATTAGAAAAAGCTGTGGAAATATTATTTAATATATTATTATATGTAATATATAAAGAATTAAATTCTTGTATATATTGTTTTGATGTTTTATCAGACATAATATATATATATATATTATCTAAGAACATATTCTATAAAATTTATTTATAATTGCGGTTTTACTTGGTCGTTCAACTTCAAATAACTCACCTGGTCTAATTCCCATAACTTGAGATACTGGATCAAATCTAGAAATATTTGGTATATTACTATTATCATTTATACTATATTTTTTTTTTATCATCGCTGTCTCTTCTGTATTTAATATTCTATGTTTTGGTACTAAACAGTGATCTAATATATTAAATTGTAATCTATTAATATTTAATATTGTTATAAATATACCATCATGCGCATAAACTGATGTTTGTAAATTGTGCAATGTTTCATTTGGTTCATCTTTTATAATAATAATCAAATCATCATTCTTCGATAAAATTTGTTCAATATTGAATAAATCATCTATAAAATCATGTATATTAGAAGGACGAATCATTTTATCTATAAAATATTTTACATACACTTTTTTATTTGATTCATCAGTATTTGTATTTAATAAAAGATCTAATTGATTATTTTGTAGCAATGTATCTATTTCATTTATACTAAATCCTACATAATCTTCTGTTTTATATCCTCTTCGTGTTAATATATTTAATAATATTTCTCGCGATTTATGTACTTTTAATATTTTACTATTTTCTGTCATAATATATAATATTTATAAATAATATTTATATAATTATTATCAATTTTATATATAAAATTATATATTTTCTAATATAATCCAACATTTTTCATTTACTGTATCAGATAATAGTCCTTTTATAATTCTATTTATCATTGTAAATTGGATATTTACTTTGATTTTTCCACCATCATTTACATATTTCTGCATAAGTAAAAATAATTCTTTAATTGGTTCATATGCAATTGTTAATTCTAATTCAGATAATTTATTTATAATAATTCGTATTTCCTCTTTTCTCTCTTCCTTCGTCCTAAGAATAGGAACTTTTTTATTATATTTATAATTTTCTACATTATTTGTATTAGTTTCCTTTTCATTTTTACTTTTTTTACCCATTAAATGATATTATATTTTATTTATAATATTATTTATTTAAAAATATTTATAATATTGACTGTATATTTTTTATAGCTTGTCTTAGTTTCTTTTTATATTCTGTTTCTTTTTCCGATTTAGCACTTCTTCTTCGTCTATTTGCTTCTATAGCATCTATACTACTTAAACCTTTCGGCCATTTATTCGAAGATTTTGGTTGTTTTAAAAGTTTATTACGTAAAGTTAATGCTGATTGAGTACCAGTTATCCGATATGGTACTTTTATCGAACTATTTTGTTTTGTGCCACCACGTCGTTTGTGTAAAGTTTTTCTTCTTCTATATACTTTTCTAGTTTTTCCCATATATATAATATAAAGAAAGAATAATAATTTTAAATTATATTATTATAGTTAAGATTATGATGGATGATTTGATAAAGTCTAAATGCGTTAAAATTGGTAATTTTAAATTAAAAAATGGTGAATATTCTAAATACTATTTTCATATTATATGTGGTATATCCACTAATGTATCATCAATTAATGATCAAAATTATAAAAAACCGGATGATATTGCAAGAGATTATATAATAGTTGGAAGAGCATTATATAATTCTGATAATATAGAAAATGATATACAGCAATATCTTTAATTAAATAGAAATTTACTTTTTCTTTATAGTTTTTCTAATTCTATATACTTTTCCTCCTTTCTTATTCGATTTTTTTGTACGTGTAGGTGTTTTTGTACGTGTAGGTGTTTTTGTACGTGTAGGTGTTTTTGTACGTGTAGGTGTTTTTGTACGAGTTGGTGTTTTTATAATAGCGTCTAAATGATTTAAAATTTGTAATATAATTCTAGTATCACCTTCTTTACTATTATTTATAATATCTTGAACTTTTGCAGCAAAATCAACACCTATTGTACCTCGTCCTTTCTCTTCCAATGTTTTTTCTAAAACCTTATATATTTTATTCCAATTTTTTACCCAATTATCATTAGAATAATGTGCTTTAAAATATGCTAAAAATATAATACCAAAAATTCCACAATAACCGGGATTATATGTATCATTACCTGTATTAATTATATTTTCACCTGTTACTTCTAAATATTTATTAGAAACATCTTTATCATCATCATTATAAATTCTAAATGGTATATGAATCTTACCATTTGGATCAAAAATACTCCAGCCTTCCTTTAAAAATTTACTTTTAACCACTATTATTGAATGTGCATGAGGTCCGGGTTCTTCTATACGAAGTGCTATAGCATCACCATCTTTCATATAATTTATTATACCACCACGACCAATAAAATAATTTTCAGTTTTTTTTTTACCTTCTATAACTGATATAGTAGGTGGTTTAATAAAATATTTACTATTATCAGATAATATATATTCCATTGTTGGATTTTTACGACAACATTTTTTGCTTATAGAAAATCTAGACATTTATTATATATATGTTATATAATAAATTAATTAAACTATTAAATTGTCATTATAGTTTGTATAAAATTATGAATAACATAATAAGATTATATTATTATGTTTCTGGTTGAGTTATTAGTGGAGGAGGACCAGAAGTTATTTTAGAACTAGATGTAGATGTCGGAACAAAATAAGATATTATATTACTAATATTACACATTTGATTTAATTGTTCTACCGCATTTAAGCATTTTTCTTTTGTAGATTCATTTGTTTTACTAAGTACCCAAGAATTAGATGCTTGTATTTTATATTTATTACATCCAGAAGGTGCTTTATACCAACATCCTGGTTTTGTTGGTAATGCAGCGTCTCCAGATTCATCATCATTAACTGGAGATGAAAAATCTACTAATCCAGTAGTTTTCTTTGATGGCAATGCTGGACATTCCATTTCAATAGGAATTAAACCTAACGATGCACATTGTTTGTATTTTTGATTGTTTATTGGATTATCCATTGAAGGTCCTGGTGGTGAAGGTCCTGGTGGTGAAGGTCCTGGTGGTGAAGGTCCTGGTGGTGAAGGTCCTGGTGAACAATCAATTTGACATTCTGGAAATGAATCAGGACCACAATATTTGTATCCTTTTGTTATATTACATCCATAATCATCATATTTATCATCTGGAAATTTATTACAACTTGCCTCATCAGCAACACAGGTTCCCATACCACTGGATTGTACGCACCAATATTCATTATTTGGACATTTAGATTTTTTATCTGGTTCAGGAGTAGGTCCTGGATCCGAGACCGGGGCACTATTACAATCTGAATCATACATACATAAATTTTGCTCAGAACAAGATTGTTCACTATCTAAACATGGATTTTTACAAGACTTTTTACCATCTGAATTTGTTATACATCCACTAACATCGCTTGTAAAACCTTCTTTTTTATTCATAAATTTACACACTAAATATGCTACAAATATAAGCAATAATAGAAATAATAATATTGATATATTTTTTTTTGTTAAATATTTATTAAACTTCATTATTATATAATACATTTATATTTTATTTTGCATTTTATTTGCATTTTATTTGCATTTTATTTGCATTTTATTATCGTTAATATTTAATTTTAATATAAATATTAATGATAATTAACATTTTAAACATACTGTTTGAATGCCTGTTCCACCCGATGGCTGTCTCCCATCTATAGATCTTTTTGTTTTACATAGATTATTAGGTATACATGCTGGTAATTCAGTTTTACTTTTAACATAATATGGGGCTGTAAAATTACCATTATATTGTAAAGAATTTTTGCCTAACTCAGGGAATTGTTCATTTTTACTACAACATTTATTTTCTTTATTAATATTCTGAATTGTTTCATAATTAAGTTTAACCATACGAGTGCTACTAGTAACAGCCCCTTCTTTTGAAAATCCGGAATTATTTGGATTATAATATACCTTAACCGTGCTATCATTAGAACCATTAGAACAACAATTTGTACTGTTAAAACCAGTTGGTGATTGTATACCAGATTTACTTAATGTCTGATTCTGTTCATATAATTTAACACGATTTTTAAGATAAGATTTTGATGTAGTATAATATTTTTTATCAATAACTGTTGATGCTGGTCGTTGAATTCGTGCCGGATTAGATATAACTATTTTGTTTCCATCCGAATCTGTAATACAATTTCGATAACAATGCTCAACTGTCGATTGACTATCTTTGCTAATATAATTTTTCATATTCTGCGGACAATTTGAACAATCAGAAGATAGATGATTTACTAAAAGAGTTGATCCACCTGGGCGATCCATTACTTGACTAACACTTACTTTACCAGAACCAATACCTTGAGCGGGTATTAATTGTTTACGCCAGTGCTTAATTGGATTCGCTTTACCGGTATATTTTGGATTAGAATTTTGTTCTATTGAAGCGGGATTAGAATTGCTAGAAACAGCTGAATTAGTTGTATGATTTCGAGTAGTAGATGTGCCTTTCCATGATATATATTGTTGTTTTGGTAATCCAGACATATTTATTACTAAATTCGTCATTTATATATATAAACTTTATAAAATAAACTTTTAAGAAAAGTTTAATCAAAACAAAATAAACTTTTAAAAATAAATTTTTAAAAAAGAAACTTAAAAAAAAAGTTAAAATAATTATTTATATTGAAAGAGTTAGAGTATTTAATTTTAATTTAATAAAACTATGGAGATGTAATAATAAATGGTCCTTCGCGTATGTATGCGAAACCTCCGTTATTATCTTGAGTATGTCCTACATCGGGATAGCCTTCAGCAATATAATCTACATTCCAATCTATTTCTGATGGTTCCCAATATACTATTTTAATATTATAATAAATATTTGTATTATTACTTGTATCATTTGGATGTGTTAAATGCAATACTAAATTAGTACTAGCAAAATTGTTTGATAGATCATATCCTATAAAATCCATTGGTATATTATCTACCATAAGGAATTCCCATTCTAGATCAGTCCACTGTGGGGCCGAATATGTTATATCCATAACTGCTTGACTAAATGTTTGAAATTGTGGAAGAGTAGCTATTGTATTACTTATATCATAATGTAGTATTTCTCCTCTAGCCCATTCTGTATGTACAGGTGATCCTGCTGTATCATTAGTATAATTAAGACCAGTCTCATAAACAGAATTAATTATGCCTTCATCATAACAATTAGTTTTACGTGTTATATGAACATCATTAGATATTGGATCAAAATTACCACTACCACTTCCATCTGGGTGATGATAATATATTATTGAATTATTCATCTAGTGGTGGTGGTGGTATACTTACAACTACTACTATTTCATCATATATCGATGGTACCAATACTTGATGAGATATATCCACTAATTCTAATCGAATTGTATATGTACCATTTACTAAATTACTAATAGTTATAGGATCATTACTATAGTGCATAACATATAAATTACTATTTAATAATACATGTATGTGTCCAGGCCATAAATAAGTTCCTAGTACAAAATTCATTGTTGTAAAACTTACAACTACATTATCTACATTAATAGTACTATTAGTATTAGGTGAATTTATTGATATATCAGGTGGGGGGTATATCGGCATTGTACCATAACCACACTCAGAATATTCTTCAGTAGTTGCTATTAAACAATGACACTTTTGTTGAAGAGTTAGTTCTGTACATTTGCATCTTAATTTACCTCGAGTAATTAAACTGCTACATCTAGGTTGATTACATATATTGCATAAAGATTCTTGTTTAAAAATATGCTTACCAGTTCCAGTACCACGAATTGATTGTAATTTACCACCCAATTGTTGATGCAATTCGCTTGTTGGAGTATAAAAACAAACAGTATGATTACCAATACCTCCTGATTTATAACGTTTACTTATATTATTAGTTTTTGTTTTACATAAATCATTATTAATATAATTATTTTCAGTATATTTTTCTGGACATACATTATCTAAACCCCATCGATTTCTTAATACACATAAATTATCAGTTTTTTTTCTTAAATTAAATGTATAAACATTACTAGAAATAGCTCCTTCTTTGTGAAATTGTATATTGCTAGGTTTATAAATAACTGATACAACACAACTACAATCTATAAAACAACCAGATTGATCAACTGTATATTGACTATAATATTCTTGTTGACCAGTAGAAGAGTGTGTAGGAGGATTTTTATAGTCATTTCCAGATATATTTTGTATTGTCATTTTTTGATCATAGGTTTTAACTCTATTTTGAAGATAAGATGTAGTAGAAGTATGATAATTATCATTTACCGAAATACTATTTCTTTTAGGTTTTATTATACAGCGATTTTTACAAGATGGATTAGGATTATTAGTTTCTATATATGTTTTTATACAATTAATATTGGTTATATCATCTGTATCTGTAATATAATTTGCTCCTCCAGGACGATCCATAATTTGACTTACACTTGCTTTACCTGCTCCACTATTTTCTCTTGGAACTAATTGTTTACGCCAATGTTTAATTGGATTAGGTGCAGCCGAAAGATTTTGATTATGTCTATTAGAACCATTTTTTATTATATTAGAACCAGTTGCCGTTAAATATCGCCGAGGTATAAATCCGGGACCTCGCGCATCATTTCCACTAGAATCATTATTATATGGTCTTGAATTACCCAATATAGCAGAATTTACAGATGGAAAATTTTTATTATTAAAATTACATATTCTTTTATTTGAATCACATATAGTAAAAGTCATATATATATTTGAATGAAAGAATATATATAAGAGTATATTCCTAATATTATTAAATTTTATATTATTCCTAAAGAATAATTTAAATACGAACTCTTCGAATAGCTGATTGTGCAGCATTATGTCTATCACCACCAAATGTAGGGTCATTGAAATTATTATTTATAGCTTTTAATCTTTTGTATCGAGCATAATCAGACCCATCATATACATAGCTTGGATTACCAGAATAGTATGAACCATTCGCCTGTGTTTGAACCGATCCAGCAAATAATTTCAATCCAGATAAATTTTTTACATTTACTTGATTAGAAGGTCTTGGTAATGCATTTACATCAACATCTTTATTGACAGTGCCGTTAACAGCATCACCAGCATTCATTGTTGTTCTAAATGGTGTAGTTTTAGAATTATTATCTCGTAGTGGGTATTTTGAAACGCCATCTTTTGATCTATATTCCATATTACCGAACGCTTCTTTTACTATATTTCTATCTATAGCTCTAGCGTTAAAACCTGTTTTCCATCTAGGTATTGAATATTTTCCAGGTGTTTTATTTGGTAAACTTCCTAAAGTCATTATATATATATTAATAATTAAAAAAATTATTAATATAATAATAATGATAATAAATAAATATATGTGTAATATTTAAAATATCAGATAGTTTCTTATTAAGTCATAATTCTTGGTGAAATATTCATTGATGTTAATTCTTGAAACAATAATTTACATGAATAAGGTAATTCTACATAATCAAATTCAGTTCTATTTTCGCATGTTTTACAGAAATGGATATGTTTTTCATTATTATAGGCTACAATTAATCCACATTTTTTACAGACATGCACTTTAAATGCATCAGATGCATCATATAGCCGTCCTTTATTAAATCGTGATGCACCATGAGCAACAACAGCATCCTTTTCCATTTCACCATATCGTAATCCACCATCACGCGACCTACCTTCTGCTGGTTGTCGAGTTAAATTAACCATCGGTCCGATACTACGACTATGTTGTTTATCACTTACCATGTGTTTTAATCTTTGATAAAATGCTGGTCCAATAAATATATTAGATTCCAATTGTTGTCCACTTAAACCATCATATAGCACTTCATTTCCGTTAGATTCAAACCCAACTTTTTGTAATTCTTTACAAATATCTTTAATATTTAATTCTCCAAAACTGGTTCCATCACCAAATAATCCTAATTCTAATAATACTTTTCCTAAAAGAGTCTCTTTTAATTGTCCAATAGTCATACGACTGGGAATTGCATGTGGATTAATTATAATATCTGGTTTAATACCGTCTTCTGTAAATGGCATATTTTCTTCTGGAATAATATTTCCAATTGTACCTTTTTGACCATGACGACTTGAAAATTTATCCCCGATTACAGGCTGTCGTAATGTTCTAACTCGCACTTTAGCAAAATTATAACCTTCTCCATTTCTTTCTATATAATTTTTATCAATATAAGTTTCTTCTTTTGTGCGATAAATACGACTTTGATCGTCATATTTGATAACTTTTTCATGATTATTACGGTTTTCCTTAATTGGAATAATTTTAGAAATAATAATATCTCTATCATTAACTAAGGTATTTTCAGGTATAATTCCATTTTCATTCACCTTATTATAATTACCAAATTTCATACCTTTAGTTTTACTTGGATCAGGTTTACACCGAATTTCTTGATCACCATGTATTTTTTTATCTTCATCTTTTTCTGTATGATAAATAGTTGCTTGAAATAAACCGCGTTCGATAGCACTTTTATTAAATAATATACTATCTTCTTGATTATATCCAGTATGAGTCATAATTGCAACTATCACTTGTGATCCAGAAGGAATTGTATGCAAATTAATTAAATTCATTAGACGAGTATCAACTAATGGTCGCATTCCATATGTTAATACATATGCTGTTTTATCCATTCTATTATTAAAATTAGTGACATATACTCCAATTGCTTGTTTTCCCATAGCACATTGATAACATAATCTTGGTGCCTGATTATTTTCTGGAAATGGAATACATGACGCTAATATACCAAAAATTGTACTGGGATGAATTTCACAATGCGTATATTTATAAATAAAATTACTTTGTTCTTTATTATTAACTAATTGTTTATTGTTCATAGCAATCATGGTATTATTTTGTTCCAAAGGATCAATATATTCCATAATAGATTCATCTACTCTACAATCCGTAAATAAATCATTCCATTGTAATTGTTTATGTTTTAATTTATTTATAATATCAGAAGTGATTAATGTTTTATCATTTTTAACTTTAAGAACGGGTCGAACTAATCTACCAGCATCATTACATATTATAATTTCCTTTTTTTTATAATTAAATATAATACTCGTATATATATTAATTATTCCTTTGTATTTTTTTTCTTTTAAAGAATTATATAAATTTTCAGGCGTTTTTGTTATACCTAACCATGCTCCATTTACCAAAACTTTAACATAATTGCTTAAATTATATTTTAAATATTCAGTATTATTATCATCAAAACAAATTATATCACTATTAATATAATCTCGGATTGATTGACTATTCGAATTAATAGTAATAGTTGCTAAATATGAAATATTTTTGACAATACCAACAGAACCACCTTCTGGAGTTTCTGAAGGACATAAAAATCCCCAAGTTGTATTATGTAATTTTCTAGGTGGAATAAGTTTACCGCTTTTATCAATTGGTGTATTAACTCTTCGTAAATGACTCAAGCTAGAAATATATGTTAATCTATTTAATACTTGTGCTACACCTACTTTATTATTATTAATTTGTTTAATTCCAAAATCACCAGTTGCAAGTGCTCTTTTAAATCCATTTTCAATTGTTGTAGATTTTACTATTTTATAAATATTAGTTAAATTAATAATATTATAATAATCTTCACTTGATTTCCATGAACCAGTATTAATTTCCCGAATAATTTGCTTTTGCATATCTTTCACTAATTTATTAAAATAGTTTCTAAAAAGATTATTTAATAATGTACCAGTTAAATCAATTCTTTTATTAATATAAGAATCTCTATCATCGCATGAAATTAAATTCATCTTACATTTAATTAGTTTCAATACCATATATCCAAGAAAATAAATTTTTTGAGTTTTATTATGACAATGCGGAAATAAATCATTATTCAATACTTCTATTGCAAATTCACGTTTTTTAATTTGACCACTTTCTTTATCCATATTCATGGGCGTATACACTACATGTGATGTAATATATTTTATAGCAGATTCATTATCTAAACAAGTATTAGCTTCTACAATAGATGCTTTAAAAATATCTAAAAATGATTTATTATTAATATCAATAATATCTAAAAATATTTTTTCACAGATTTGTTTATCTGATATAATACCTAATGCTCTAAAAAGAATTACTATAGGAATTGGTTGTTTAATTCTTGATAATTGTATACTGATTGTATTTCCATATCCATTATTTTTTTGTGAAATCATAACAGATATCTGTTTAGGAGAAATACATTTCCAATCTGGTACAGATTTAATTTCTGCTACATGACTCCATTTAGTATTATTTTTTGATATATTAAAACAATAAATTATATTTTCTGCGGCTCTTTCCTGTCCCAAACATGTTTTTTCCGACCCATTAATAATAAAATATCCCCCTGGATCCATTTTACATTCTCCAGTATTTTCAGATGACATATGTTTATAATGTGTTAATACACAAATACTTGATTGCAACATAATTGGTATCTTTCCAATATGAATTTTTGGTAGAACTTTAATAATTGTTTGTATATTTTCTAACATATCTCCGGTTCTAATAATATATTTAATATTCATATCAATCGTCATATTAGATGCATATGTAAAATTTCTCAATCTAGCATCCTGCGGAAACATTAATTTTGTTGATCCATTATTTTCATGAATTTGTGGTCTATAAATACCAAAATTATCAAATGTAATAATAATTTCTAATTCATATTTATCAGCTGCTTTATTATAATCATGTTCAGAACATATACGAACCGGATTAAACATCGCAATTGTTTTTGGAATTTGTCTATTAATAAAATCATTATATGATTCTACTTGATGGCGTACTAATTGTTGTAAATGCTTATTTGAAAAATATGAATTTATTATTGTCCATGAATCTTCAGAATCTTTGTTATTATTCATATTTTTGCATATCATTAATTTATTTATTCTATTTCAATTTATCTTTAAATTATTTATATTTATTAATTTTATTAAATTTAATTATAACAATATTTATTATCGTAATAAAATAATTAAAAATAATTTAAAATATAATTATATTAATTATAAATGAATGGATTAAAACAACAGTTAGATTTAAATAGTAAATTAAATACTCAATTTAATTATCATATAAAATCTAATACTATATCTAAGATAGAATCTTATAAAAATTGTATTAAAAATAAACAAAATATGTATAGAATATTACAGCATATAAATGATGACTATTATTTATATAATAATGACCCATTAATAAATCATTTATTTAATAATATTAAAAATATTCCAAGAAAACTTCAGATAAAAAAAGAAAAAATTATAATTAATAGAGATATTAATTCTTTAAACGATTTAATTAAATTATTAGACGATTATCCTATTGTACCAAATGCAAAATATAATATTGATATCTCAAATATTCATAATATTAAACATTTATTAATTGAATTAAATAATATGATTGGACTTCATAACATAAAAAATAATATATTAGATCAAATTTTATTCTATATACAAAATTTACATTTAAATAATGGAATTGACTATATGCATACCGTATTATACGGTTCTCCAGGAACAGGCAAGACTGAAATTGCTAAAATAATAGGTAAAATATTTAGTAAATTAGGTATATTAAAAAATAATATATTTCGAAAAGTTGTTAGATCAGATTTAATTGCTGGATATTTAGGACAAACAGCTATTAAAACTACAAAGGTAATAGAAGAAACTTTAGGCGGTGTTTTATTTATTGATGAAGCATATGCGTTAGGTAATGCTGAAAAACGCGATAGTTTTGCAAAAGAATGTATAGATACATTATGTGAAGCTCTTAGCGATCATAAAAATAATTTAATGGTGATAATTGCTGGATACGAAGGAGAACTAAATGATTGTTTTTTTAATTATAATCAAGGATTAAGATCGCGTTTTCCCTGGACCTTTAAAACCGATGAATACGATTATAATGATTTAATAAATATTTTTATTAAAAAAGTAAATGATATTAATTGGAAATTAGAAATAAATAATGATAAAATTAGTGCATTTTTTAAAAATAATATGGATATATTTACATATTATGGACGTGATATAGAAATATTATTATTAAAATGTAAAATTGCCCATGGGCGTCGAATATTTTGTAAATCTAATATCTCCAAAACATCATTAAATATTGTTGATCTAGAGAATGGATTAGAACTATTTAAAAAATATAAATCTAATAACTATAATAGTGATAAAAATAATAATATAATATTTACTATGTATAATTAAATTAAGATAAATTTAGGAAATAATATATATTATTATGCGTGAATATTTATAACTTATTTTTAACATAATAATTTAAATGTCAAATTCACAATTTAAACCTATTAATATTAATCCAGAATTATTTAATATTAAACCTAAAAAAATGAAAAACAAAACTTTAAAACGAGAGAAACCAACAAGCAATTTGCAATCTAGTAAATTAAAAAAAAATTTATTAACTAAAATAAAAAATTATAAACAAAATAAAAATATTGATAATGATGATAATACCAATATAACTAATATAGAAAAAAAAATAGATTCGTATGATGAGGCGTCTAATGAATCTATTAAAAAACAAATACCAAATATATTATTAAAAAAATCTATAATAAATAATAGTGAAATAAATAATTTATTAGATAAAGAAGATGATTATACTTCATCTATAGATTATTTACAAAAATTATCATTAAAAAAAAAAAATAAATCTCAAAAACAATTTATAAATGATACTGAAGAGTTAGAAGATTCTAGAGAAAATAATATATCTTTAAAGATAACTAACACACCACAATATGGATGTTTAAAAAATGGAACACTACCAACATATAAAGAATGGAAAAATACTACCTTAAAAAAACCTACTATTGAAATAAATACAGATAATAATCTAGAATATAAATCTGAAAATACTAAATCGAATAATAAAACATTAAAGTATTATTTAGGAAAAAGAGGAAGAAAAGTATCTATTTTAGTAAAAAATTCAAGTACTAGAAAAAAAATCGCTACAGAACATAATCTTTTAAAACAAGAAAGTATTTATGCAATGAAAAATTATTTAAAAAAACATAATTTATTAAAATCCGGAAGTCATGCACCTCAAAATATAATAAAAAAAATGTACGAAGATGCAATATTATCCGGTGATATAAAAAATTCAAATAAAGATAATATAATTCATAATTATTTAGCAGAATAAATTGTTCGTTAAAAATATTTTTAATGAAAAAATATTTTTTATATATATATATTATATATAATGACTCCAGAAGCAGAATTCGAAGGACACCACCCTATGAGCGGTGGACGTAAACATACATTAAAATCGCGCAAATCGCGCAAATCGCGCAGAGGTAGCCGCAAATCGCGCAGAGGTAGCCGCAAATCGCGCAAATCCGGAGGCAAATCGTGCACAGGTGGTGTTCGCAAATCGCGCAGAGGTGGTGTTCGCAAATCGCGCAGAGGTGGTGTTAGCAAATCGCGCAAAAGCAGTAAATCCAGACACTCCCGTGGCGCTGGTAAATCCGCTCGTAAATCTAGATCGCACAGAAGATCTAGCAAAGGCGGTAAAAAAAAATGCCCCAAACACTGTCGCAGAAGACATTCCCGCAAATCCCGCAAATCCCGCAAATCCCACAAATCGCGTAAACATTAGATTGATACAAAAAGAAGTATAAAATAAATTAATTTAAAACCATTTAATGGTATTAAATTAATATGACAATTGTAAAAGAATATCTAGATTATACCGAAAAATGGAAAAAAGAATATGGAGAGAAAACCTTAGTTTTAATGCAAGTAGGTTCCTTCTTTGAGTCATATGGACTTCTTGATAAAAATAATAATATTTATGGTAGTAATATTACTACTTTTGCCGAAATTAATGATATGACTATTAGTAGAAAAAATATATGTGTTGGAAATGAAAAAGTTGTAATGGCTGGTTTTGGTTTACCACAATTAGAAAAATATGTTAAAAAAATGCAAGATAATGGATACACTATTCTAGTATACACACAAGATACTCCAACAAAAAATACTACACGCAGTCTAAATACTATTTTCTCTCCAGGAACATATTTTTCAAATGAAACAAAAGAACTTTCTAATAATATAACTTGTATTTGGATATATTATTCGCCGAATACAACATTTTCTAATGCTGAAATAAATGTAGGTATTTCAAATATAGATATTTATACTGGAAAAGTATCCATATTTGAATTTTCAAAAGACTACATACATAATCCATCTACATATGATGAATTAGAAAGATATATATCCATTTATAATCCAAATGAATGTATTATTGTATATAATATCGAAGAATATATAATTGATGATATTATTAATTTTACATCTATAAATTCAGGTAAAATTCATAAAATTAATATTAAAACTGAAACTGACATGGGTAAATATGCTCGAAATGCAGAAAAACAAATATATCAACAAGAAATTATTAAACGATTTTATCCAAATCAAAAAGATGATATATTATTAGATAATTTAAAAATTTATTGTATTGCAATACAGTCATTTGTCTATTTATTGGATTTTATATATAAACATAATCCAAATTTAGTTAATAATATATCAGAACCATTATTTGAAAATTATACAGATCGTCTTATATTAGCGAATCATTCATTAAAACAACTAAATATAATATCTGATAATCGGTATACTGGTAAATATTCTTGTGTAAATAAACTTTTAAATAATTGTATTACACCCATGGGTAAGAGAAATTTTACATATAATTTACTTAATCCGACTACAAATATAGATACTCTTAATAAATCATATGATATAACAGATCATTTATTAAATAAAAAAACTATTAAAATTAGTGAGGTTAGAGGAGTTGGAGGGGTATACACTCAGTGGGAACAATATCGTTCTGTATTAACAGATATTCGTGATATAGAGAAACTTAGACGAAAATTAATTATGAAAAAAATATCACCAAAAGATTTTACTATTTTATATAGTAATTTAGATAAGGTTTTACAATTATATAAAATTTCTTATAAAGACAATATTGTAGTAAAATACTTGAATGATATTGAACAAATAAAAGATGTAAAACAAATTAAAGCTTTATGTGAAAATTTGCGACAAATCATAGAGAGAAATTTAGACATTAATAAAGCAAAATATATTGATGATGTTTCTCAAGAAAAACTGGGTAATATAGATACTCATAATGTTTTTTATATTAATAAAAAATTGGATGAAAAACTTGATATAGCATACAAAAAAGCACTAGAATGTAGGCAACAATTTGAATGTATTCGTAAATATTTATCAGATTTAATTATGCAATATGAGAAATCAACAAAAACGACCGAATTTGTAAAAATAAATGAAACAGCTAAAATGGATGCTACATTACAGGCAACTAAACGCCGAATTACATTTTTGAAAAAAGCGCTTGCAGAATCTATCGAAAAAAATAAATCAAAAGATATAACATTAAAATATAAATCGGATTTTTCTGAAAATGAAGAAACTTTTGTATTAAATTTGGAAGCACTTGATTTTATTGCAAATGGTGGTAATCAAAGCAATCTTATTATTACAAGTCCAGAAATTCGCAAAATTGCATCTTTAATTAATACATCAAAAAATGATCTTATTAGTGAACTAGAAATATATTACTATAAATTTTTAGATAAATTTATAGAAAATAATTTGGATAGTATTATATCATTTATTACCACTCTTGATATTCTACAATGTAAATGTTTTATTGCAAATGAATATAATTATTGCAAACCACAAATTCAACAGAATCAAAAATCATTCATTAAATTTAAAGGTATAAGACATTGCTTAATCGAGCATCTTAATACACGAGAATTATATATTACAAATGATCTAGAATTAAGTAGAGAAAAAGAAAATAATATTACTGCAGAAGTTGAAAAGGTGTCCCCTACAGGAATTCTTTTATATGGAACAAATGCCGTTGGTAAAACATCGTTTATTAAAGCAATCGGTATTTCAATTATAATGGCTCAAGCAGGATTATATGTTCCTGCATCAGAATTTATTTACTATCCATATAATACAATATTTACACGAATATTAGGAAATGATAATATATTTAAAGGTCTCTCTACCTTCGCAGTTGAAATGACCGAATTACGAACAATTTTACAATTAGCCGATAAAAATAGTATGATTTTAGGCGATGAATTATGTTCGGGAACTGAGAGTGATTCGGCACTCAGTATATTTGTTTCTGGTTTAGAAATATTACACGAAAAATATTGCACTTTTTTATTTGCAACACATTTTCATGAGATAGTAAAATATGATGAAATTATAGCATTAAAGAGATTAAAGATGTATCATATGTCGGTTATATTTGATAAAGCAAATAATAAATTAATATATGATCGCAAATTAAAAGAAGGTGCAGGAGAGAGTATGTATGGCTTAGAAGTATGTAAATCACTCGATTTACCGAATGAATTTTTAGATAGAGCACATGAATTGAGAATGAAATATAATGATATATATAAAAATGTTTTAGCGAGAGATGTAAGTAGATATAATTCAAAGAAAATAAAAGATATATGTGAATTATGTAAAATAAATAATGGAACGGAAATTCATCATTTAGAATATCAGAAAAGTGCTAAATCGAATAATTATATACTAAATAAAGATGCTAATTTTCATAAAAATCATCTAGCAAATTTAATAAATATATGTGAATCTTGTCATCTAAAGATTCATAAGAATAATAAAAAAATGAGTATTCGGAAAACGAGTGATGGGTATGAACTAGGAGAGAGTCCTTGATCCCAAGCTACTCGTTATATATTTTTGATTAAACTTTTCTAAAAGTTTGTTTTCTAAAGTTTGTATATATGTTAGAATTATTCAAATTCTTTATAGATAATTTAGTATATATTATAATACTAAGTATAATATTATTAGTTTTACTAGTAATTTCTTCTATGATAAATGGTGATTTAACTGATATACATGACAAACCTATACAAAAAATAGTTACTATTGAAAAATAAAGTTTAATTTTTAAATAAAATTGATATAATTAAATTTAAAAATTAATTCGTATAATATATAATATGATTATTCCAATTAAATGCTTTACATGCGGAACTGTATTAGCGGATAAATACAGATATTATCAACAAGAAGTTAGAAAACGAAAATTAGATAAAAGTATGGAAATCGAAAAAGTAATATATTTAACAACGGATAATGTAGAAAAAACTCCAGAAGGAGAAGTATTAGATGAATTGCTATTAAAAAAATATTGTTGTAGACGACATATGTTAACACATATTGATTTAGAATAATTATATATTATTTATATATTATATAGATAATATATAATATGCTATCAAAACGTCAAAAAAATAGGAAATTAAGCCGTAAATGTAATAAGAGCCGTAAATGTAATAAGAGCCGAAAATGTAATAAGAGCCGAAAATGTAATAAGAGCCGAAAATGTAATAAGAGCCGAAAATGTAATAAGAGCCGAAAAATGAAAGGAGGTAATTGTGTTTTTGCTGGAAATGTATGGAATCCTAATACAGGTGGTAATTATTATGCTCAAAATGAATATAACAATATTATTAAACAAAAAGGTGGAAATATTTTAACAAAAATAATGCCAAATCCTATTTTAAATATATTTAGGGGAGGCGTTACTGGAGTAGAAAATGTTGCATATAAAATAAATGGTAGCAAATTATCGGCATCATCATTACCATTTAAACAATCGTTAAAAAACTAAATTTTATATTTTATATTTATATTTTATATTTTATATTTTATATTTTATATTTTATATATTTTATTTTATATATTATATATTATATAATGAAACTTATGAAATCAGTTAATGCATTATGCCCACCTGCATATTTATATTTAGCAGTTTCGGTTGTTGTTATGATAATACTTATAGTACAAAATCTAATGAAATCTAATATAAAAAAATTCTGTTTAGGATCATTTTCATGTAATGTACCAAATGTATTACTAGTATTAGCAATAAAATTTTTATTTATTGTATTTTGGACAATAGTTTTAGATGCATTGTGTAAATATGGTTTAACTAATTTATCTTGGTTATTAGTGTTGTTTCCATATATATTATTAATGGCATTATTTCTTTTACAATAGATTAAATTATATTCAAGATATGTATATATATTATATCCTTATACTTAAAAATATAAGAATATAATATAATAATGGATGAAAAAATAACATGGAAATTACTGGATAAATATTTTCAAGATAATCCATCAGCTTTAATAAGCCATCATTTAGAATCATATAATGATTTTTTTAATGGTGGAATAAATAGAATTTTTAGAGAACGAAATCCAATAAAAAAAGTACATAATCAAAATCCCGAAACAAAAAATTATAAGTTTAAGGCAGATTTGTATTTAGGAGGTAAAGATGGCAATCGTTTATATTATGGTAAACCAATTATATATGATGAAAGTAGAGAACATTATATGTATCCGAATGAAGCCAGGTTAAGAAATATGACTTATGGTGTATCAATTCATTATGATGTTGAAGTTGATTTTTTTATAGAAAATGATGATGGTACAAAGATAGAAGAATCATCTATAGTCTTAGAAAAAATTTTATTAGGTAGATTTCCAATTATGCTTATGTCAGATTTATGCATACTAAATGGATTTGATAAAAATGTTAGATATACAATGGGAGAATGTAAAAATGATCTCGGAGGTTATTTTATAATAGATGGAAAAGAAAAAGTTATTCTCTCTCAAGAAAAATTTGCGGATAATATGTTATATATTAGAGATAAAGTAAATGATATATATAGTCATGCGTCGGAAATACGTTCTGTATCTGAAGACGCATCAAAACCAATAAGAACTTTATCAGTTAGAATAGTATCTCCATCTGCAACATTATCTAATAATCAAATTGTAGTAAATGTACCCAATGTTAGAAAACCGATTCCATTATTTATATTAATGAGAGCATTAGGTATTGAGTCAGATAAATCAATAATAGAGTGTTGTTTATTAGATTTAGAAAAATATAATAATTATATTGATTTATTTATACCATCCATTTATGATGCCGGTCCAATTTTTACACAGACTACAGCACTTAAATATATATCTACCTTTACTAAAGGAAAAACAATTCCACATGTATTAGAAATATTAATGAATTATTTATTACCAAATATTGGTGAATTAAATTTTCGAGATAAAGCATGTTTTATAGGACATATGGTATTAGAATTATTAAAAGTTTTTACTAAAGAATCAAAACCAACAGATAGGGATAGTTTTAAATATAAACGAGTCGAAGTTCCAGGTGCTTTATTATATGATTTGTTTAAAGAATATTATACTTTACAACAAAAAAATATATTTCTTGTACTAGATAAAGAATATTATTATCATCAAGATATTTATAATAGTAATTTTCCTGGTTTGATAACAAATAATGTATCATTAGTTTTTAAAGAACGTATTGTTGAAAAAGGATTTCTTAAAGCATTTAAAGGAAATTGGGGTTCAGAAGAACATACTAAACGATTAGGAATTGTGCAAGGTTTACCGCGTTTATCATATAATTCATATATATCTATTATGCGTAAAATTATTTTACCATTAGATTCTAGTGCGAAAGTAGTTGGTCCTAGATTGTTAAATGCATCTCAATGGGGAATTATTGATCCAGTTGATACACCAGATGGTGGCAATATAGGTTTGCATAAACATATGAGTATATTATCAAAAATTACAAAACATTGTCCAATTAAACCAATGATAGAATGGTTGCGTATAAACACTCATATTAAACTATTAAATGAATGTTCATTTAAATATCTTTCTCAAACAACTAAAATTTTTGTAAATGGTATATGGATTGGTTCTATAGATGATCCTATTAACTTTAAAAAACTACTTATAGATAATAAAAGAAATGGTTTATTATCAATTTATACAAGTATTTCATGGGAAATAAAAACCAATACTATATTTATTTATACGGATGCTGGAAGATTATGTAATCCAGTATATTATATACAACAAATAATATCACAAAAATCAAGAGAATATAAAAAAATAAATAAATTAAGTATTCACAATCAATTAACAAAAATTAATGATGATAATTTTACATGGAGCGATTTAATTAGTGGATTTACTCCAAAAAAGAGTAATTTTAATATAAATGATTGTAAAATATTTAATAACATAAATGAACTATATGATACACGCAGTTTAGAATCATTAAAAGACAAGGAGGCAGTATTAGAATATATTGATACAGCAGAAAAAGAAACAGCATTTATTTGTATAAATTATAATGATATACAAAAGAATCCTTATACACATATGGAATTACATCCATCTATTTTATTAGGTGTTATGGGTAATCAAGTTATATTTCCAGAAAATAATCCATTACCAAGAAATTTATTTTCTTGTGGCCAAAGCAAACAAGCAATATCAATGTATCATATGAATTTTGATACGCGATTTGATAAAATGGGTGTTATATTAAATTATGGACAAATTCCATTATTAAAAAGTAGATATTTAAAACATATAAATAATGAAGAAAATCCATATGGTATTAATGTTATTGTTGCTATAGCATGCTATGGTGGATATAATGTTGAAGATTCTATATTATTTAATGAGGCATCTGTTGCTCGTGGATTATTTCATAATACATATTATAATACATATGAAACGCGTGAAGAAAGTTCTACAGTTAGTAATTCAACAACTAATTCGCGCTTCACAAATATAGAAACAGAATCTGTAATTGGTTTAAAACCCGGTTATGATTATTCTAAACTAGATGAAAATGGATTAATAAAAGAAAATACATTTTTAGATGATAGATCGGTTTTAATTGGGAAAGTTGTAACAAATGTATCAGATCCGGAGCGTTCAAGGGACTCATCTGTAGTTGCGAAAAAAGGACAAGAAGGGTATGTTGATAGAACATTTATAACTGAAGGAGAAGAAGGTTATAGAATTGCTAAAGTTAGAGTTCGTGATAATCGACAACCAGTAATCGGTGATAAGTTTTGTAGTCGTTGTGGTCAAAAGGGTACTATTGGTTTAATTATTCCGGAAAGAGATATGCCATTTACCGAAGATGGAATACGTCCTGATATAATAATAAATCCACACGCTTTACCAAGTAGAATGACTATTGGACAATTATTAGAAACTGTTATGGGGAAGGCTGGATGTGGTTATGGTGCATTTGTTGATGCAACCGCATTTAATAATAAAGGTTCAAAATATGAAATATTTGGTAAGTTATTAACAAATTTGGGATATAGTTCAAGCTCAAATGAAATATTATATAATGGGCAATCAGGAGAACAATTAAAAATGGATATATTTATTGGACCAACATATTATATGCGATTAAAACAATTAGTTAAAGATAAAATTAATTATCGCGCAAAAGGACCTAGAACTTTATTAACTCGTCAAACAGTACAAGGACGTGCAAATGATGGAGGTCTTCGTATAGGTGAAATGGAGAAAGATGCAGTTGTTGCACATGGATTATCGTCTTTCTTAAAAGAATCAATGTTGGTAAGAGGCGATGATTATTATATGGCTATATGTAATAATACAGGTATGATATCAATATATAATGAAAATTTAAATTTATTTATGAGTCCTATGGCAGATGGTCCAATTAAATTTTCTGGAGATTTAGTAGATGATCTTAAAATTGATGATATAACAAAATATGGAAGAAGTTTTAGTATTGTGCGTGTACCATATGCATTTAAATTACTAATGCAAGAATTAAATACAATGAATATTTGTATGCGAATAATTACAGAAGATAATATTAGTCAACTATCTAGTATGGCATTTGGTGGTATAATTGATAATATTGAAACTCCGAAGATTAAAAGTGTTAAATCATTTACACCAATTAATTTAGACGATTATGATGATAGTGAAACTTCACTTTCAAAAAAAATAACTACACCAGTTGATGTAAATATAGAACAAGAACAAGAACAAGAACAAGAACAAGAACAACAAGATACATCTTTTACTGACAAATTTCAACAATATCAATCCAATCTTTTAGAAAATTTAACATCTACTTCACAAGATATTTTCTCTAAAGCTAAAGATGCAGTTCTTAGTATTGGTAAAGATACTACATTTAAACCAGATAAATTAGATAGAACTGAAAAAACTGAACCAGAAGAAGAAGAAGAAGAAGAAGAAGAAGAAGAAGAAGAAGAAGAAAGAGAGAATGAATTAGAATTACAGGATGAATCTACTCTATCAAAATCCATATTAAATAAACCAGCTATAGTGCCTCCTAGTAAAAAATCTAATTCTGATGTTGAAACATCCGAAGTTGTAATTGTTGGCGATAAAAATACCCCAGATCTTAATGAATTAAAAATTGCACCAACATTAGCAACTATAGAATCGGATAAAGATGACGAAGAAGAAAAAAAAGAAGAAAAAAAAGAAATACAGATTTAATAAAAATCACTAATAACAATATTAATGTAAATTTTTAATAAACTATATTTAATAAACTATATTATCAACTATCCATTTTTGAATACGTTTATTAATAGGTTCTAGTATTTTATTTAAACCATCAATATATTCTAAATAATCATTTGGATTTTTTTGAATTAACAATAATATATTGAATATTATTATATATTCATGATCACTATATAATGATGTAATTTTAATAAAAACATCATCGATATTACTACTATTACTACTATTACTAGTATTATTAAGTATTAAATTATAATTATTTGATTGTATTGGTGGTTGTGGCGGTGGTTCTATTGGTAGTGACGATAATGACCGTGTAGGAGAATGCGATGGTGATTGTATTCGAGACTGCACAGATGATATAGATTGTGACCTAGTTGATAAAGGAGATTGATCTAAATTTAAATTACTAGATTCTAAGTCAACAAATTCATTTAACATATTTTTATAAATATTAAGAGTATGTAATAATGCTGGATTATCAGTTTGTCTATAAGTTTGAAGTAAATTATCGATACCTTTTGTAGATAAATCTTTTAATAAAGATAATAAATTTGTATTATTGTTATTAACTGATTTAAGATGAGTATAAAATTTAGAAAATCTTTGAATAACATTAAATAAATAAAATAAATCATTTTTGGAGTCATTATAATATGTTCTTAAAATAGGTTGTTTCCATCCTGGTATCTGAATATATAGTATATTATTATATATATTGATTTTTGTATTAATTGGAGTAAATGATAATAATGATAATTGTATAAATGCCTGTAATGGTTCTAATATAATATCAAATCTTTCTTTTTTTTTTGCTATTAAAGTATTATATATATATCCACCAGTTTGCAACATATATAATACATATTAAAAAATAACTAATAAAAAAACTTATCTATTTAATTATATATAATTAAGACTTAAGTAAGAAAAATATTTAATTGATTAACACTTTTATGATATGGTAAATTATATTTATCGCACCAAATTATACATTTTTGTATATTATTTTTTTTTATAGTATCTAGTTTATCTTGTTTATTATTATCTAATAAACATAAAGTAGCCAAGATATTTTCTAATTGTTGCTGTCCAATACTAGCATTAATATCTTCCAATTTATTTATATACAAATATGGTATATCAATATTTAAAAATCGTTTGATTTCATTATCACTGTTTATAATTGGAAAAAATTTACTAAAATTATTAATAATATTATAAGTATTATCTAATCTAAAATTTTTACATATTATATATTTCTCAGAATTCGCTTGTCTACTTGAATCAGGTTTAGTAATAATAACTTTCTGATAAAATGATGATAATATATATATTAAATCTATTGATGATTCATAAAAAGTATCAAATACTTTTAATATAAATGTTCCTCCTTTTTTTTGCATTGCAATAGCATAACATATTTGACAAAAAATTAATTTCATAGATAATATTTCTTGTTTATTAAAATCTACAGAAAAATCAAATCCACCATCTCCAGTTATTATATTCATTGTATTCTTATATTTATTATAACAGTACCATAAATTATCTACATTAAATAAATTTCCTGTTTTATCAAGACCTGATTCAATAATAATATTATTATGTTTTGATAAAAATATTTTACTTTTTTTCCAACCAGGAATATTATTATTATTATTATCAATTAATGTCATACCATAATATTTATCATTATTATTTTCACGCATAAATTGTATTGCTTCTATAAATCCACCAGGCCCCTCCGCCAAATGAAATGTTGAAATTGATTCGCTACTAATATTATCTAATAAATTTAATAAATTACATATTTCTATTAATTTATAAAAAGATCTAGATAATGGTTTTAATTTACATACAGATATTTTAGTATGTTGAATAATTGAATGTATATATTCATATTTATTTGTATATTTTTTATATGTATCCCATAACATAATGCAATTATCAATTTGTTGTTTTATTGATGTTAGATATATATTTAATGACTTATTTATTATTATATTATTATTTCCTATTTTTAATTTAATATTATCAATAATATCTGCATTATTTACTTGTGGTAAAAAATAATAACTCATTTTATTTTAGATAATATATAATAATAATAACTATTTAGATTATTATTATTTTAGATTATTTTTATTTTAGATTATTTTTATTTTAGATTATTTTTATTTTAGATTATAGTGTTGGTGTTTTTTGTCTTGGTATTTTTTGTGTTGGTACTTTTTCTGTTGGTACTTTTTGTGATGGTATTTTTTGTGTTGGTACTTTTTCTGTTGGTACTTTTTGTGATTGTGCTTTTCGAGATTGTGCTTTTTGTGATGATGCTTTTTGTGATGGTGCTTTTCGAGATTGTGCTTTTTGTGATGATGCTTTTTGTAATGGTGCTTTTATATCGCTTTTAACACTTTGATGTTGTATTAATGAATCTATAACTGATTGTTTTTCCGATATACTCGGTATATCAGATTTATCTATTACATCTAATTCAGATATTTTTTCAGGAGTTTCTTGCACTTCTGGTATAGTTTCATCAGATAATTCAAATTCTACTTGTATTTCAGATTCGGGTTCAACTGATGTATCTAAACTCGATTTTTCTACTTTAAAACTACTTGCTAATTTTAAATCATGTATATCTATATTTCTTACTTTTTTAAATATAAAATATTTATTCAAAAACGATATATCTTTTTGATTTCTAGTCATTCTATATGCCATTCCATATGCATTTTTCTTATTTGGTTCTCTTTTTATTTCATCATTCATTAATTTATATAATTCATCAAAATTACCTATACCAGATTTTAATCCCATACTTTTAGCTTCATCAGATGTTAATGGTATAAATCCATAATTTTCCATTACAGATATAAAATAATCATAATTTACTAAATATTCACGAAATGTTTTATTAATAGATTCTTGAAAAACATCTATTCCATAATTTAAACAAGTTATATTATCAGGAAAATCTTCTTTATTATAACGTTTTGTTATTTCTAATAATTTATTATTTCTATCGTAATCAAATATAGTTATAGATTCATTTTGTTCTATATCTTTTAATAATTCAAATATCTTATTTCCATCAAAACAAGTTCCTATAAAATATCCACCTTCTTTTGTACATTCAGCGATATTTGTCAAGAAATTATTTAATGTATCACTATTTTCAAACATATAATGTATCGCAAATTGTATAGAACTAATATTAAATCCATCTGCCCCTTTACCATATACTTTCGCAACTCCTTTTCCAATTATTTCTTCACTATTAGAACCTTCTCCAAATACAGCTTTTGTTATTTGTTTACCTTTATCAGTATATTGTGCTGATAAATTTTTTATATTAACACCACTATTTCCATGAATAAATAATGCGTCAGGCATTATTTTAAATCGTCTTTTATAACTAAGATATCTTGCACATGCACCATCTAATCTATTTTCAATATTATCTCTAGATATATCTAGACCAAATACAAATGATAATGAAGCAGAAATCCATTTTGGTATATCACCACCTTTACCAACTGCATAATCTATTAAGGTATCACCCATTTTAGAAACAGACATTATTAATTTATTTTTAACAAATAAATTATGAAAATCTCGCATAGCTTTTGTATGTGTACCACTTGATGTCTTATTATAATATATATCATCATCGTATAGTATACTTGGTATACTATTTCCGGTTCTAATCATTTCAACTGTAATTGGATTATGAATACTATTCCAATTACTTTGTGCTACATGATATGCATTACCATAATTTTTATGTCCAGATCTATATTCTGCTGTTTTATCATATCTTACACGCAACGGAATCCATCGCCACTGTTTATCTTTATTAAAATCATATTTAAATTCTACTATCATATTATCTTCAATTATATCATTCTCTTCTGATAACATTTGTTTTTTATTATTTTTATCAAGTTTAAGAACTAAATTTGTTATTCCTGCATCTGGGTCATATGGATTCGTTGGAAAAAATTGAACTGGTTTATAAGTTGCATCTGTTTCAATATTATCTACCGATGGTAATTTATCATCTATAATATTTTGACAAGGATTAATATAACCATGTTTTCTTTCATCAAATCCGACCCGTAATATAATTGTTTTATATTGAATTACCTGTTCTATTTTTTTAGTATCTAAACCTGCTTCAAATAAATTTCCAATAAATTCCGAACCCGTAGATGTTTTTTTTGTCGTAATTAAAAAGTCTATGGTATTAAATTCTGATGGTTTCCATTTTAAAGAATATTTCCATGATGTTTTATATGGTTTGGGCACATCTGTAGAACTATTACAACCGACTCCTAAATTAGTTGGTGTAAATATTAATCCATCAGTATTATATTCATATAATCCTTCCTCTATATTCGATAAAATAGTATTACAACTATTAAATATTGTTTGTCTAGAATTCTGACCATGGAATTTTTTTTTATCAATTCTTAATGGAGCATTTTTTGTTGTATTTACTAATATAGCATCCAAACTTTGAATAACTTTTTGTAATAATGGTATTCTAAATTTATTTGGTGATACTTCTGACGATAATGGTACAAATTCATATGCTCTAATATCCTTTCCATCTAAAATATATATATCAAATGCTAAATATAAATTTATATATTTAAATTTCTTATCATGTTTAATATGTTCTCCATCCATTAGAGTATTAAATAATTTTTCATTTTTAGTAACTGCACCAGTAAATTGTATATTCATCAATGTTGTAATAAAATAAATTTTTCCATTATCTGCTATATATAACATTTTACGGTCTCCATCTGCTTTATCTGTTACTGTATAGTTTTGTCTAATATTTACTATATTTTCATCTGTTATATCAGATATATTTGCTATTTGTAAAGTTGCTGATGATGGACCTATAAAATCTTTTGGTGAAACTGATACTATTTCTCCCGGTCTTCTAGCTTTTACTAATTGTAAATATTTATTTATAATTTCTGTTTGTTCACTATAAGATATTGGATAATTTGTCTCCTGTAGACCACCTAATATGTATTTTATAATTTTCTTTAATATTTTGTCTAAAAAGATTGGTAATTCTTCTTTATCTCTATATTTATTTACTATATCTGCTAATTTTGCATTATCTACTTCTATTTCGATTTCATATTTTTCATTTTTTTTAAAAATATTACTTTCTTTTATATCTAATGATTCTCGTTCAGAACCATCTCTCGATGATTCTTTTACAATACTCATATCTATTTTTACTGGAAATTCATCATGTATTAATGTATGACGATTAATTAATCTATAAAATTTTTTATTTCCTTCCCATGTATCTAATAACGATATAACATTATCCGATTCCGATGATAGATCTGTTTCTATAGAATATGATATTCTATAATTAAAATTATCATAATTAATTGTTGATTGAACATCTTTGGTTAATTCGGAAGTATATGGTTTTTTTATAGTAAAATTATATTCAGGAAAATTATGTTCATCCGGTATTTTATTTTTTCTACAATAATTTTGCACATTATCTATCCCTACAATTTCTGTACGAATATTATTTGACTGTATACTTAGATAATACTTTGATTCTGGTTTGAAATAAAAATTATTAGATAATAAATGTTTAATAACACTATCAAATGTGATTTTTGTTATAGGTTTTATTCCTCTAGTTCCAAATTTAATTTCTAATTCTGCATTTTGATTTTTATTTAAAGTATTTTTGGTTTCTAAATATCTTTTTAATAATATTTCATTTAATTGACTTTTTGACATATATATAATTATAATATATATTTGTATTATAATTATATATCAATTTTAAGATAATTTAATTATATATATTAAGTTTCTAATGACACATATTTTAATGCTATCTTTAGATTTTATTGATAATATAATTAGAACCATTCCTATAACATTTATTCAAATATTATTTGGAATCAGTTTAATTAATAAAAATATAAAATTTATATACTATATATTTTATACCGAAACTATTGCATATGGTAGCAATTATCTAATGAAAAATATTTTTAAATATACTTTTTTGGGAGCTCGACCAGCAAATCATGGATATATTAATTCATTAGGACAATCTACTGGGTGTGGAATATATCCACTATATGAAAATAATTATAAAAATTCCTCAATAATTAAAATTTATCCTGGGTTTCCATCCTGCAACACTGAAACAACTTCTTATATTATAACTTTATTAGCATTAGACCATGATATATTATTATCTAATATTTCACTTGTTGGATTATTATTTATATTAATAATTTTAATATTAGAACGTATATTAGTTAAATGTCATACAATATTTCAATCCATATCTGGTGCAATAATTGGTTCAATACTAGCATATTTAACTACATATTCTATTCGTGCTATTCAATATTGTTATTTAAAATATAAAATAAAAAAAATAAAAGTATTTACATATTTTCCAAATAATTCTCTTGAAGAAAATTTAATTTAAAAGATTTTATTTATACTTCTTCCATTTCCGGTTTTACATATCTATTACTATTATTTATCATAACTTTTCTAGAAATACCATAACAAATTTGATATAAACCATAACATGTTATTGAAGATAATATTATAATTATTATCATATATAATATTATATGATAATAATATCTGAATTTAATATAAATTAAAATTAAGATATATTCTGTATAATTTTCTCATACATCTCCTTCTTTGTTTTTTTTGCACTTATATCTTTTATTTGTAATTTTTCAATTATTGTAATTAATTCATCGCGAGTATATGATGCAATTGCTTTTAATGGCTTACTAATATTTTCAATACACCAATAATTCACTCTATAATAATTTATTTTTACTATACTAATATCTTTTAATATTTCATTTACATTTTTTTCATTTATAATTACATTGATTTTTTCATCAGCATTATTTATCATTTCAATATATTTATTTTTCCAAATATACATAATATTAATTTTATACAATAAACATAATGCTATCAAACTTTTTATAGTGATTTTTTTCTCATTTAATAACTCATCTTCAAGTTCATTTAATCGTAATTTAACCGCTTTAAGTTCGCTTTTAATCATACGTAATTTTTCTATACTTTCGATTTTAAATTCTTTCTCTCGTTTAAATGAATGATTTAAATCATATTCTTGTTCACCTTTTAAAATAATAAAAAAACACCAAAATAATGTATCTTGAAGTAAAGACATCTTCGAATTATTAGATTCATTAACTTTGTTCTGAAAATTTATATTTTTTGACTCTTTATTTTCTATATTATTTTTATTAGAATTAAATATCGATTGAGAAGTATGCATACTATTACCAACAATCATATATTTTTTACAATCTTCGATAATATTATTCTGCATCTAATATTATAGAAGTATAATCTTTATTACATTTATAAATGCATATTATTATAATAAACGGTAATCCATTTAATCTATTTAGCATCTAATACACTATTAATACTATCTTTTTTTACAGTTTTGATTTTATTATTTTTTTTGTTATTAAAAAATTCATTCTTTATATTTACTTTTTCATTTTCTATAAATGATAGTTGATTTTGTTGTTTATTTACATATGCAATAAATTGTTCTAATTTATTTATTATTTTATCATCTAAATTAGTTAAATTTACAAATGAACCATTATTATTTTCACTAATATTAACTGATTTATCTTCTAATAGCATTTTCAGTATTTCAATATGATAATTTTTATTCATTACCTCTATACTTTCTTTTATTAAGTGTAGATTATCAATATTTGACATATATATATATATTATATATAGTTCTATATATATATTTAAACTTTAATTTAAATTTTACTATTTATAGAGTATTTTCTATTATTAATTTTTTTGCAGATTTTTTTGATTTTCTTGATTTTGCAGATGCCACAATCGGTTCTGTTTGTGTTGGTGCAGGACTTGATTCTGCTGGTGCTTGTGCAGGACTTGATTCTGCTGGTGCTTGTGCTGGACTTGATTCTGCTGGTGCTTGTGCAGGGCTTGATTCTGCTGGTGCTGGTGCTGGGCTTGATTCTGCTGGTGCTGGTACTGGGCTTGATTCTGCGGTTGATTGTCCTTGTGGTTTAATATATTGTTCAGGTGGTGCAAATTGGGAACTAGATTTAATTTGTTGTAATTTCTGTTGTGGGGATAATTGTAATTGTGGTGATTGTGGTGATTGTGGTGGTGATGATGAATGAGATAAAATTGGTGATGCGGGAGCTGGTGGAGGCACTGATGGTGGAGAATCAAAATCATAACTTGGATCATATGGAGGGGTTAATGGTGTAGGTGTATGAGTAGGTGGATTTTTTATATATGTTGGATCATATTTTTGTTCCTTATATGGAATTTCAGCAATATCTATATCTGATGATTTTGATGATATAGATAATTGTGATTTATTTGATGTACTTTTAGATTTATCAGTAATTAATTCTGCAATAATAGAAATATATTTATCATTTAATTCATATCTCTGTCCAATTACCCGAACTTTAATTTCTTCTTTTTCTTTTATTGATGAAAAATTTTTTGACATATAATTATGATCTCTAGCAATAAATATCACAACAGGCGTTGGGTCTTCGTCTACTTCAGCTCTAATTCCTGCTTTAGTTATATTTTTTACAATACAACGAATTTGTGTGCCTTCGACAGGAGAACAAACTTTCATTTCAATTACTACTTCAAATCTAATATTTGTACCCTCTACTACTCCATTAGAATATGATATAATTTTTATACTATTAGGCTTAATATATCCTTCTGAAATACATTTACCACCAATTTTATTTGATATATACTGTTCTAATACTTCTTTAATATTACTTCCAACATTTGTAATTGGAATATAAGATATTTGAGAAATTATTGCATTAGAATATATATCTAAATTCTTTTTCTTTCTTATTCTTATAGATTTACTAGGTAATCCTATATCACTATTTGTGCTAGTCATTTATTATATTATATTAGTATATTTATATTATAATAAATTTCAATTTTATTATAATAAAATTTAAATAGTATGTTTTCGAAATGTAAATGAATATCTTTCTTCTTTAATTTTTTTTTCAATCGGTATTTCATGTGTAAATTCTTTTTGAAAATTTCCACCCATATGTATAATTTCATTTGATATTGTAGGAATATCTATTATTCTTTTTTTTGTTATTTTATTACGTATGCGAAATTTTCTATTTATACCTCTAGATATTGCAACTACTCCACATGATCCTAAATTTTTTTCATCATCACTATGTGCGCCAATATAACACATACCATTTTTGTATTTATTGATTAATATACCATTAAAATTTGTTTTAAATTTTTCATTAATTATTTTTAATAATATAAATAAATTTGGTGTTAATTGTATTGATTTCGCTAATTGTCCAGAATAATAATATCCAATAGAATCATTCGAAAAGAAACCAATACTTCTATGTTGTATTGCTGGTTTACCATAAAGAATAATTTGTGGTTCATCTATTAGAAGATTTTCTATTTCTTCTATACAATTTTCAAGCAATTTATCTAATTCATAAACTTTGTATATTGATAAAAACGATTTATCGGTTTTAATTATTGTTTGCATTATTAGTGTAAATATTACATACTATAGATTATTATTTTCAATTTTTTTTATGTAATGTATACCATCCACGCTGATTACCTAATTTATCTAAATAATATGCTGAAAACCATCCTAATATAGCGGATAAATTATCACCTATTATATTTTCGATAGAATCTGATTTAGATTTTCCACCAGGCCAAAATATAAAATATTTATTAATTATATTAATACCAATAATCGTATTTTCCATTAATTCAAATAAAATATGAATTATTATAAATGTAGTAAAGGTTAAACCCCAAAAATATGATATAATACCAACTGCAAAATGTAAATATGAATATTGATCTAATAATTTTATACCCATTAGTTTATTATATTAAAAGAAAATATAAAATATATTCTCTATTTATCTTTATTTTTTAGTTCTTCTATTTTTCTGTTTTTGTTTACTTTTTCTATTTTTCTGTTTTCGTTTACTTTTTCTATTTTTCTGTTTTCGTTTACTTTTTCTATTTTTCTGTTTTCGTTTACTTTTTCTATTTTTCTGTTTTCGTTTACTTTTCTGTTTTCGTTTAGTTTTTCTTCCGCCCTGTTGTTGTAATAAATATTCATGAACTAATATTTTGTTATCTTGTATAAAATTATTAACATTTTCAATTAAATTATCATAATCTGGAATTAATCCAATATTTATATCTTTACGCATATATGAATTTATTACTTCTTGTGAATTACCATCAATCCATTTATGTTTTAATGATTTATCTTCTTCTATATCATCTTCATCATGACGAAATGGAACGGAACCTCTTAAAAAAAACTTAGTAAAAAATTTATGCAAATTAGATTTATCATTAATACATAATTCATTGAATTGTTGTATATCATTAGCATCCATTTCTGTTGTATATTGTGGTACGCGAATAATACCGCTTCCAAATGCAGAGGTAATATAATATTTTGTATTATAATAAATAATTGTAAAAAAATGTGATTCATAAAATCGTTTATCTATATCATACCAATTAGGATCTACTATATAAATACATAAATTGAAATTTTGATATAATATATCTGTATCTATTTTGCTTAAAATTTCTTGAAATGTATTTATTTTCACTACATACATTCCTTCATCCCATGGTAAAATAGTATTATTAAATGTAATTTGATAAAATTTTTTTATTTGTTCATATAAATTTATTGATTTATATTCTAATAAAGCATTTATTAATTCTTGATTATTAATACACTCTATCCTTGCAATTAATATATATATAAAACATATATCTTTTAGATAATTATCAAGATTACTATCTTTATGAACTTCACTATCTTTGTTATCTAAAATATTTTGAATAAATTTACCTCGAGTATATCTATTATAAATAAAAAATAAATTATATACAAATTGCCAATATTTACATCCAGTTATATTAAAACTTCTTCTCGTGCATTCACTACGGCTAGACATACAACTACTTGATAATTTATCCATTAAAGTCTTATATTTAAGTTTTATTTCAGTTTGGTCTGTTATAAATTCAAAAATTTTACCATCTATGGCTGCCATATAACATATTTATATTATATTTTTTCAATATTAATTAAAATTGCAATATATGGGTCTAAAAACCAGCGTTTACCATCTTTATTATTATAATCATATATTCGCAGAATATATTCCTGTAATACACATAACTGTTTTTGATTAATATGTTTTGTATTTTCAGCTGTATATTTTTGTGTTCCAACAATTAAATTTAATAACTTAATTGTTTCGATTTTTCCAGATTGATCACATCTAGCACCTTTATTCCGTTTTTGTAATTGTTTTACTTTAAATATCATATAATCCTTTTTAAAATCTGCTATAAATCCAATTACATTATTTAATTTACTTTTAATAGAAGTTAAAATATTACCTATTACTGGAGATAAATCATTATAATCTTCTGGTTTTGCTATTACCCAAATATTACTATTTTTTATAATTAATTTTTGTTCGCCTTCTTTTTGTAAATAAATTCCTACTAATTTTTTATCTTTTATTTCACGTTCTTGAAAATAAGATTTTATATTCTTTTCAAAATCTGTTAAATTCTCACTATTATAAAGATAATTTATTACTTTTAATAAATTGTTAAACATTATTTCTTCTATTAAATGACTAGTTAATGCTTTATCCAAAATTATTTCTGGAACTTTCTCTTTTCTTAATATTTTTAATACAACAGAACTAAATGTATACCAATCAGATGTTCCTTTAATTATTGTTGATTCAGTTTTAGCACTTTGATAATTTTTAAACATACTATTTATAATTTGCTTTCCTTCAGAGAAATTTAATTCAGAAGTATCTTTCTTTTTTGAATGTGTAATATTTACTGTTTTCGCTTTTCCATCAGGCAATAATAGTAATTTTTTTAAACTTTTTTCTTTATCTTTCTTCTCTTTTTTCTCTTCTTTCTCTTCTTTTTCTTTTTCTGGAATAAATATAAGTTTACTTTCTTTATATGGTATTGGTACTTGTCTATCATATAATGAAATATTATCTTCTAATATTTCTAATGGTTGATAAAAATAATACTCTCCAATATTCACAAGATTACCTAATCGTCCATATTTGTCTGTAATAAATTCATTTTTATCATTAACTAATTTATCTAATGCCGAATATATCTGTTCAATAGGATATGACTTATTTATATTAATATGTTTAATTAAATCTAATTTTTTATAAAAATATTGTTCTTTCATTAATTGATTAATTCTTTGTATTAATACAATATTATTTGTATGCATAAAATTCTCTGTATATGATAAATTATTTATACTATCAATTGGTATTTCATTACCAAATTCACTTTCTGGCTTACATTTATATGTACAAGATTCCATATAATCACATTGTTCACTATATGGTTTATCACCTATTTTATATTCTAATCTATTTCCATTCGATAATCTTAATAATACTGTTTGATCCATAATTTCACTTGTAAAATTCATTTGTTGACTATTTAATAAACAATCAATAGAAATTTCCTTTAAAAGTCTATTTACTTTACCTATTTGTATTGCTTTTGATTCAGCTAACCGATATAAATATAAATCAGCTGCTTCTTGTTGTTCATTTTGTAATATACTTCCATGTAAAAATATTTCTACATTTCGTTTATCAAATGGTAAATCTATATGACTAAAATTACGCACTGCTCGTCCAATAATTTGTTCAATCCGACTCATATTATACCAAGGTTCTAATAAATGAACTTGTCTTATATATTTTAAATCTATCCCTTCTGAACCAGCCATTGATATTAGTATTACTTTTATTTTATGTCCATTTTTATTAGCTTTGTCGGTAGCAACTTGTATATTTTCTTCATATTCTTTTTTTGGTGATAATAATTTATCTCCAGTAATCATAATATATTTTGCGGGAATTGATGTACTAGTTCTAATATTTGTATATGTTTTTAGATCTAAACTTGGAACCGGTGGTGTTTTAAATAATGATTTCGTATTACCATATCTAGTTATTCCCATTTCTTCAAGTGCCAATGCAATTGGTACAATTCCACCATCTAAATATTGTGAATATATTAATACAATACCATCTGAATTCATTATATTATTACAAATAGCTTTAATTTTACTACTATATTTACCGATTTCATTTTGCGAAAAAATGCGACCATATTTTTCATATACATCTTCTTTATATTCATAGTTAGTTTTTGCAGGTGGAGATTGTGATTTTATATATGTCATGGTATTATTTAAACCATTCTTACCTATTAGTTCTTTTATATCAAATGATCTAATATCCTCCGGATGTGATGCATTTTCTTGTAATATATTATCAATCGTTATATTTGGATAAATAATATTTAAGGCTTCCAATGGTTGTTGTAATATTATATGACCTAATGTTTGTAATTTTTCAAATGAAAAGTTGCTTTGTTGAAAAAAATCACGACTTTTTAATTTATTAATAATATAATTATAACATTTTGATTGATAATCTTCCATATTAGAAACATATAATGATAAATGTTTTATTTTTTGTGTAATTAGTTTTCCATTTAATTGTTCTGTTGGATATATTCTTCTAGATAATGTATTTTCTTTTGCAAATTCATCAGGCATAATTCTATATGGAAATGTATATGGATTATTACCTCTAACATATGAAATATATCCAGTTGCTTTTCTCTCTAATATTTCTCTACCGATTTCTCTACCATCCGTATCACTTTTAAAATTACCATCTTTATCAAAAACATCTTTTACATTTATAATACTACGTCCATCATTTAAATTCATTATATTAATTAACCAAATAATTTCCTTATATGTATTATATAAGGGGGTTGCTGATAAAAATAATAGTCGTAAATTATCTACATTTTCAACTAACTTAATTAATTCTTGTGCAGCGCGTTTATTTTCATTATCATCCGTTATACGAAGATTATGTACTTCATCTATAATAATCAAATGATTATTAAAATGTTTTCTTAATTTACTTTTTATTATTGATGCTTTATTTTTAATATCAGCTCCTATATCACATAATTTTGTTATAATATTTGCAAATTCTATATATCCATAAAATGCATATGATGTCTTAATTAATCGTTTTATTTGACTTATTATTTTTTCTCTAGATAACCCTTTCATATTTGTTGGATTTATCTCTCTTAAATATTTATTTCCTGTACAACTTCTCATATTCCATAAACCATTATCATTTTTTAATTTTGTTTCATCAAATAATTGTAATTTAAAATTTTCTTGTACATTTGGTGATGCAACAATAATAATTTTCTGTGATAATCCTAATTGATTATTATAATCTCTCATTTCTTCTGCTATACCTATAGCTGAACAAGTTTTACCTGAACCTAACCCATGATATAAAAGAAGACTATTATATGGTGTTTGAAATGACAAAAAATTTCTTACAAATTGTTGATGGGGTAATAATTCAAATTCTGATTTACTTAACTTTTCTGCCTGTTTATCCACTTTATATATTGTACCATCATATCTTGTATCATAAAATTCTTTTTTTTCTGCGATTTTTCTATTAAAATTTGTATCTGTTAATTCAGGATATAAATATGGATATCTATTTTCAGATAATGATATTCCTTCAAGTAAATTGGGTAATAATTCATATACTTTATCACTCGCATCACTATCCTTGCTCACATCACTATCCTCACTCACATCACTATCCTCACTCACATCACTATCCTCACTCGCATCACTATCACTTGCATCACTATCATTCGCATCACTATCATCACCATCACTTTCATCACTATCATTCGCATCACTATCATCAAACGATTTATTAGTTGAACTTGTTAATTTAATACTTGGTAGCGCAGTAGGTTGTCGAGAATTTGATGGCGGTGCACTAGGTTGTGGAGAAATTGATGGTGGTGCACTCGGTTGTGGAGAACTTGATGGTGGTGCACTCGGTTGTGGAGAACTTGATGGTGGTGCACTCGGTTGTGGAGAACTTGATGGTGGTGCACTCGGTTGTGGAGAACTTG
>Ga0115565_10000119_pt1 | contig 61926 bp, 49 predicted proteins | sample COGITO_mtgs_1105_FD_87199 | JGI IMG/M metagenome (GOLD analysis project Ga0115565, IMG submission 87199) | Pelagic marine microbial communities from North Sea - COGITO_mtgs_110530 | ecosystem: Environmental > Aquatic > Marine > Epipelagic | place: Germany:Helgoland, sampling site Kabeltonne... | reverse complement strand
TCTTCTTTTTTGATTGCTCTAAAAGCCGTGGGGGCAGCAAACAATACTTTGACCTTGTGCTCTTCACACACCCGCCAAAACGCTCCTGCGTCAGGAGATCTTATGGGTTTTCCTTCGTACATAACCGTCGTACAACCTGCCAATAATGGACCATACACGATGTAAGAATGTCCCACCACCCAGCCGACATCTGACGCCGCCCAGTAACAATCGCCTGCCTCTACATTATACAAGGCATTCATCGTATAATTTAGGGCAACCGCATGGCCTGCGTTATCTCGTACCACTCCCTTTTGAGCGCCTGTAGTGCCTGACGTATACAACACATACAAGGGATCAGTGCCTTTTACAGCGACAGCATCGACGGGCTTAGAAGACTCCATTTCGGTTGCCCAATCACAATCATGCGCCCGGTCTAATTGGGCTAACGCTTGTTGTCTTTGTACCAACACAACATACTGAGGCTTGTGTGAGGCTATCTCAATTGCCTTATTTAACAAAGGCTTGTACTCAATCACTTTACTTAATTCTATACCGCAGCTCGCCGTTACTATTAATTTTGGTTTGGCGTCATCAATTCGCACCGCTAGTTCGCTTGCCGCAAAGCCGCCGAACACAACCGAGTGAATAGCGCCAAGTCTCGCGACCGCTAGCATTGCGATGGCTGCTTGCGGGATCATAGGCATATAGATAACGACACGATCACCCTTGGTGACGCCTTTGCTTTGCAGTACTCCGGCAAATCTCGAGACCTGATTTAGCAATTCATTGTAGGTAAGGGTTTGCTGTGTTTGTGTGGCGGGAGAGTCATAGATAATCGCGGCTTGTTCGCCTCGTCCGCTATTAACATGATGATCGACCGCCATAAAGCAAGTATTCATGCTGCCATCGGCAAACCATCTGTCGATACCATTTTCATCCTTGCTTAAAATTGTCCTAGGAAACTCGAACCAAGGCAGTGCTTTAGCCTTTTCGCGCCAGAAGTCTTCGGGGTGATCAATAGAGTGTTGGTATTCTTGTTGATATGAACGTGTATCGGCGCTCGACATAAAATAACTCCCAAACGAACCATATAAGCTCGTAAAAATGTTGAGTCAAAGATATTAGAGCGCATGGCCACCCCTTTACAAGATGGTTAAGACTAATGAACTAGTTCATGTTTACACCTAATTAGCCTAATAGTTGCTTTAACCAATGCGGATGTTTACGGATGATGTTATCAATAGTGTATGTTACAAAGTGTTTTCATGTAACCTGACCCCTTGATAATGCAACTTGGTCCCTTGAGAAAATATGACGCGTCCTTTGGAACAAAAAACAATCGGTATTCTTGGCGGAATGAGCAATCGCGCTACTGTTGAGTATTACAATTTCATAAACACCGCTGTTAATCAGCGTTTGGGCAATTGGGATATTGCTGAAACCCTAATCATTGGTTGCAACTTCGGCAATATCGAATACTTTGTGCGTCATGGGCAATGGCAACTTGCTGAAGAATATTTACTCACGAAAGCCAAACAAGCTGAGGCTGGCGGTGCGGATATTTTGATTTGCATGTCAAATACGATGCATAAAGTCTTGGCTAATATCGACGAACAAATCAACATCCCTTTTTTGCACATCGCTTCTCCGACCGCCGCCGCTATCAAGCAACAAGGCTTAAGCAAAGTTGCATTGCTTGGCACAAAACCGGTCATGGCCGAACGCTATATGGCCGAGCAATATGAACGTGTTGGTATCGATATTATGGTGCCCTCACCGGCACAACAAGATCTTGTCGATACTATTATTTTTGACGAGTTGGTAAAAAACATTGTCACCTGCGAGTCAAAACAAGCTTATATCGACATTTGTTTAGACTTAAAATCCCAAGGTGCGCAAGGGATAATTTTGGGCTGCACTGAGATTTTTTTACTTATTCAAGCCAGCGATTTTGATGATTTGCCCTTGTTTAACACAACACAACTGCATGTTGAGGCTGTGGTATCCATGGCAACAACCCAATTATTAACGACAACAAGCTAACATAAAATTATCACTAAACGGTCGCACAAAAACTTATGTCACGCCAATAACAAACTAAAGTCTAAATATCTGCGTAGCCATTATCATCAACGCGGTATTAACAGCACATGTCGCTAAATACGACAACGCGCCATACACACTGCGCATTAATTCACAACAGGAGTTTGAATGTCATTGTTACAAGATACCTTAGACTGGCTAGAAGATAAAAACCCAGGGCAGGACGAGTTTTTGCAAGCGGCGAGAGAGGTATGTGAATACATCGTCCCGATTGTCAATGCCAGTCCTCAATACAAGACTCACAATGTATTACAACGCATTCTATCTGCGGATAAAATATACGAATTTTCGGTTGTCTGGGAAAATGATAAAGGTGAACCAGAAGTAAATACTGGCTGGCGTGTGCAACATAATAATGCGTTAGGACCTTACAAGGGTGGCACGCGATTTCACCCAACGCTTAATGTGTCTATCTTAAAGTTCTTAGCATTAGAGCAAAGCTTTAAAAACTCACTTACGCAACTGACACTGGGTTCGGGCAAGGGCGGCGCAGATTTCAATCCTAAAGGTCGCTCTGAAAATGAAATTCGACGTTTTTGCAATGCCTATATAAAAAAGCTACATCAACACATTGGCCCCTATACCGATGTGCCCGCTGGGGACATCAATGTAGGCGATAAAGAGTTAGGATTTATGTTTGGTGAATATCTGCGCCTGTCGAAAACTTATGATGGCGCGATCTCTGGCAAACCAATTGGTGTTGGGGGTAGCCGGCTAAGAACACAAGCCACTGGCTTTGGCGTGATTTACTTTTTAGAAGAAATGCTAAAAGCCGACAAAGAAGACTTACAAGGCAAGAAAGTACTTGTTTCAGGTGCCGGTAATGTTGCCTTGCATGCTGCGCTAATAGCGGTACAAAAAGGCGCAATAGTGCTTTCATTGTCGAATAGCCGTGGTTTGTTGCACGCTGATGGTGGTTTACGTGAATCGCACATCAACTGGTTATTACAAAATGGAAAACAACACAGCAATGCCTTGCAAAGCTTAGCAAATTTAAAGGCGCGTGATAGCGCCAGTGTGTTGGAATACAAAGAAAATGCCGCACCGTGGAATATAAAAGCGGATATTGCTATTCCATGTGCAACACAAAACGAAGTCGATGCAGATACTGCGGCACAGATTATAAAAAACATTACCTTTGGCCTTATCGAAGGCGCAAACATGCCGTGTACACAAGACGCATCCGAGGCACTTCTCAACAGTCCGCTAAAGTATGCACCTGGCAAGGCAGCTAACGCCGGAGGTGTCATTGTATCTACATTTGAGATGCAGCAAAACGCGGCTATGCGCTATGAATCAGAAGAAGACTTGAATGCACGCTTAAATCAAAAAATGATTGATATTCATAAAGCCTGCGCAGATGAAAGCAATGCCCAAGGCAATACTGACATCAACTATGTGCAAGGGGCTAACATTGCTGGTTTTAGACGTTTAGCAGATGCAATGGTGAGTGGCGGGTTTTAGACCGCATGGTTTCCAGCCCACCATTTCAAGTTATCTGCAATAATTGGCCGCTCAAGTGCGGCCAATTATCGATAACGCCTACCAGAGTGACTATACTTCTGACCCCTGAATAGCAACTGGTTTTACTTTATCTTTATACTTATCAAACACCTTACCCGTCAATGCCCACATCATCACTCCACCCCAGGCAATAAAAGACAGACCTGCAGGAATGCATGCCAGAGCAATATATTTGGCATGTTTGGGATTTAGAAAGAGTGCAATAATCGCAGGTAAAAACCAAACGAAGAGCACCAGCACTGCAATTAATGTGATGTATAGTGCACTGGCTTGTTCGTAAATAGCTAACGCTGAATCTATCATAACGACCTCTGTTTAAATTAGTTCTTATATAAATAGTCTGGGTAAATCTGTATTTATTACAAAGTTTGAAAAATAACTTGCAGTTTAAGATTACAGGTGTAATCTTAAACTATGGATTACACTTGTAGGCAATAATATGATCGAACTATCCAAAGCAGAATTTGAAGTGCTAGACGCATTATGGGAGCGGCATCCCGCAACGGCTAGTCAAATCATTGAGCGTGTCAGTGATAGCAATCAATGGCATGAAAAAACGATTAAAACCTTGCTTAGCCGGATGTGTAAAAAGGGCGCGGTGAGTTTTGAAAAACAAGGCCGCCATTACATTTATACCCCTACCATCGAACGTGCTGACTACACTCTAAAGCAAAGTAAAAGCTTTATAGCGCGATTTTTTAGCGGTCAAATAGCGCCTTTTGTTAGTGGCTTTGCCAAATCAGAAGCCTTGTCCCAAGAAGACGTTAATGAACTTAAAAAAGTCATTAGTGACTGGGAAAGAGATCAAAAATAGAGAGGTTGCTTATGTTAACTCTGATGTTGGAATGGCTGATAGCACAACAGTTTGTGTTGAGCATCGCATTGCTGATATTTATTATGATAGAACGGTTTTGCTTGAGGGCCTTAAGCCCTAGCTTTGCTTATAAACTGACAGTGTTGATTCCACTAGCCATCTTATTTGCCAACTTGCCAGAGACGATTAAGCCCCTGCAAAATAGCACGATTGGATACTATTTAGTCAAACCTAGCAGTGAACTCAGCCAGGTATTCAGTCTCACTTGGTTCGGTCTATATTTTACTATCGCTAGTCTGCTGCTCGTAATCAGTATCGTTGCTCACTATCGCTTTGTCAGTCGCTTAAGACTATTCCCTATTGAAGCAACAAAACACAATACGTTAATTGGAATTTCTGCCTACGATGCGCCTCAAAATATATACACGAGCGCAGTAATTGGCACGCCGATGGTAATTGGTATATTCAAATCCAAACTAGTACTACCCCAAGCATACGAATCGCAATTTGACGCCATGTCTCTAACGCTTATTTTGGAGCACGAATCTATACACATTCAACGCAAAGACAATTTACTCAATGGGCTGTTTTTGCTGAGTGCTATGTTGGTGTGGTTTAACCCCTTGGTATGGTTAGGCTACGCTAGTTTCCGCCGGCTACAAGAACTCTCTTGCGACCAAGATGTTTTAAGCAACAAGCCCATTGAACAACACATTTTATACAGCAAAGCTTTATTGAATTGTGCGACAAATGGGTCGCCAACCTTAATGGCTTATTCACACTACGGAGATAAAACCATGATCTTACAAAGACTTACTCACATAAGACATAACGGCAAAAGCTCAACCCTAGCAAAAACTGGTTTGTTGCTAGTTGCCGGCATTATGCTTAGCAGCATTGCAATTGCCAAAGCCCCTGACAAACGGGCGGTTGAGCATCAATCGAGCAAGCAACAGGGGGTTTCACCTGTATGGAGAGTTGATCCCGTTTACCCAACTGACGCCGCCGCAAAAGGAGTCACCGGTTCGGTAGTGCTAAAGTATGATATTAATGCTGATGGCACTATCAGTAACATCAGCATCGTAGAGGCTAATCCAAAGTGGGTATTTGAAACCTCAGCCAAAGAATCGTTATCGCAATGGCGATATGCGCCCTCGGATAATGGTTACAAAGATATTTTGGTTCAATTAGATTTTGCATTAGATTCGCCATCAACCGCTGATTGACAAAAGTGGCCCACTGGAGCAAATCAAAGCGCAGCCAAGTTAAGTCTTAAAAAAGTCAACTAAATTTTTTAAATTGTTGGTTTCTTGCATTTGCGTTTTAATTTGCTTTTCAATAGCTTGAATACTTTCTGTATTAGTGTCTGCTAAGGTTTTTATTCTTTCAACATTGTAGCTTGTATCCTGGGTAACCTTAGCTTGTTCACTGGCGCCAAGAGACACCTGAGTATTAATGTCTGAGATCTGGTTTACAGTAGCGGTGATACTGGCATAAGCTTGCGAAGCCGCTTCAGTTAGTTTAACCACGTCAGTGCTTTTTGCAATGGAGCTAGACATAGCGCCAACTGCATCATTGGCCCCTTGTTGAATCAGTTCGATGATATTCGTAATTTCTGCGATAGAGTTTTGAGTTCGTGCTGCCAAAGTACGAACTTCATCTGCAACCACTGAGAACCCTCTCCCTTGCTCGCCCGCCCTTGCCGCTTCGATGGCCGCATTAAGTGCAAGCAAGTTAGTTTGTTCTGCAATACTTCTTATTACATTCAAAATGTCAGCGATGTTAGTTGAATCTTCATTGAGCTTGTTTACCACTTCAGAAGCTTGATTAAGTTCTGACGAGAGCTCACGCATCGCACTAGTCGCATTTTTTACAATACCGTCGCCGCTCTTAGCTTTTTCTTCGGCTTCTTTACTTATTGTTTTTGCATTGTTTGCACTATCGGATATTTGCGCAGTAGCAGTTGAAAGCTCTAGAATAGCGGTGGCTAAAGATTCAGTTTCTCGTCGTTGGTTTTGTACTGATAAGGTTGATTGATTCACCGAAGATTCAACATTTTGACTGCTGTCTGACAATTTCAGTAGCGCGCGTTTTATTTCAGATACTATTTCTTTTAATTTCTTGCTTGATGTGTTCATTGCGTTGGTCAACGTGGTAAATTCATCATTGCCGGTAGGGACTTCGGTTTTCGCAAAGTCACCCCGGGTAATTGCCTCGGCGAGCACCATGGGCTTTTGTAAACCTCCCAAAATAACGCGAGCCAACCACAGACCTAATAAAATACTCATGACCACCGAAATGGCCAATGTAACTATGATTAGAATGGTAGTGTTATTTCTAACGCTGTCAGCAATGTCCTGTTCTACAGCAATAAGCTCGCTGGATACTTGGCTAGCTGCAACTGCGGTGTCTATCAATTCTTGTGTGACTATCGTCAGCCGGTCATTGGCTTTCTTAACAGAAAAATAAAGGTCTTTATAGGTTTTTAAATCTATGTCCAGTTCATCCAACAATGAAAGGGTTTGTGCACCTTTCATCATCGATTGTAATTCAGTTAACATAGTGTTTAATTGACGGATGTTCGCGTCGATATCATTAGCAAGGTCAATATTAGACTTTTCATTGAATTTCCAAACCAACACCCTCGTCTCGTTAAAAACGTCTTTAAAGTGTTTTGCTTTTCTGTAACGCGTAAATTCTTCAAAATCAGTTTGATTACTGTTGTAGAAGGTTTCAATGGACAGCAGAACTTGATCTATTTTACCAGAAACCTTGCCTGCAGTAGCTTCGAAAGAAGCTTTTCCTTTTATATCTTCACTTTTTGACAAAATGAGCTGAGAAAAAGTCGATTCATATTCTTGGGTCAATCGAATGATGTTATCAACTGTTGAGATGCTTTCAGCTACTTCCATGTGCGATTTTACAAAGGACAAACTGTTAACGGATTCATTTAAATACTCATAAACTTGCTGTTTAAAACTTTCTTTTTCAAGCAGCACGTAGTCAGCTTGAGCGCAGACGAGCGCTTAGCATTTTTGCGCTGGCATTTTTCGTAGAAATGAAAATTTGGTTTTGACTATTGAGCTTTGAAATACTATAGACGCTTAAACCACCGACTAGTATTAAGGCAAGCGTTAATGAGCCCAAGGAGATAAATAACTTGGTTTTGATGTTCATGTAATAATCCGATTCTGTATCAATCAATATATTGTTGTTAAATTCACCTTTGAGAAATCTAGAAGAAAATGATTACTTTTCTTCTCAACCAACGCGAATAACGACAGTACTATTGGAAATATCGGATTGCTGTTAGATTACTTGAGTAAGATCTTTGTGAACAAAGCTTATGATTTCAATATTGATAGGCGCATTCTGTGTATTATTAGAGCTAGCCTTTCTTTAGGTTTGACAAGGACTTGTGTATGACACTTTTGAGTAGTGTCGTCATTCTCACGGCCCATAGGTTTTAGATATAAGCAGAGACGCTCTGCGTACAAAATCTATCGTCAATGAAAGAAAGTATCACTTTTATGGTAGCGATGGCCGCAGCTAAGGCCAAAACCAAACAAATTTGCTCAATTGCCAAGCGCTTGCATCGTTTTCTCTAGTTGTTTTTTGTCACCAGTTAGCTGCCAATGCCCCAGTGAAATTGGAATATTACCGATTGCATTAAGCTCATCAAAAAAGCTCTTCAAAACGAAGGGCTTGTTTTGTTCCTCAAGTCTTTTAGCATATTCGGCCATGGCTTTTTCTAGTAAATACTTTCCCGTTATATAGCTTGTGCCATAACCGCGTTGACGCAAATAAAAATGTTGTTCAAAAATAAGCAGTTCAGGTTCTGTTTTCATCCAACCTCTGGGCGTCCAGTCCATATGAATTTTTCCGGCGTCTTCCATGGTCATTATGTTGGCATGCGCATATAACGAACCGAGTCCACGGGCAGCTCTTTGCGCGACCATTATCCATAGTATTTCTCTTGCTCTTGGATTATGGTCATACAGGCCTGCATGCATAAATATTTCTTCTACTGCGGTCGCAGTACCTTCGTTTCGACTGTCAAAAATGTTGTATAACAAAGGTCCTCGACGCATCACGCTTGCGTGTGGTTCATATTCCATTCTAGCCAATTCAAACCAATGATAAAAATGCGAATACAAAGGCGTGGGGTCAAGGTGAGCGCCGATGTAAAAGAAGTTACGCGTGGCTTTAGGTACAAATGTGCCCAAATGCGGGCGCAAGGCTTCTTCAAAGTAATCAGGCACCGTTACTATGTCTTGTTGCTTCAAAAAATCTATAAAAAACCTGGCCGATTTTTCTGCTAGTACTGAATACTCTTGCTGGTTTTGCACTTCTTTAAGTGGCGGTAAATGACGGTTTCTATGTTCTTCGAGCTTTAAAGACGACCAAGCCCTGTCTAACTCTCGCTGCAATAACAGCACTTCGTCGTCCCAGCTCATGGGCACTAAATGGACGTTATTTTGGTACCAAGTATAATTGTCTTTGCCAATGCCAGAGGCGCCTGTTTTAGTTTTCCCTTGTATCTGCAACCAGTCAATTAAAGCCTGCGTAGACTCGCTTGCTTGCTTAACGACAGTCCTGAGTTTTGCGTTATCAATATGTGCTATTTTTTCGTTAAGTTGTTTAAGGTTAGTTAATTGTGCTTCAATATCTCGTATCCCTGCAATCCAGAGTTCACGAGCGTTGCCTGTCAAATTAGTGAGCGCCTGGCTGTTAAGCGGTGAAATCACCGATAAATCATCGATAAGTCGCTGTTGTTCAGGCTCTGTTAATGGAAAAGAATAGGTCCAAAGCTCAGTTACATTATGATGTGTAGGTCCTTCATGGGCTGGAACATCGCTTTTGTATGTCCAAATAGATTTGTAAAACGCTGGGTCGCGTTGCCAAGGTTTCAAAACACGATAGTTAAAATCGTAGCCGTTCATTTCAGCGCGTATCAGTTGCCAATCAATCTGATTCTCTACAGACCAGTCTTCGATGTCGAAAGTATTCAGTTGAGCTTGAAGGGTCTTAAATGTCTCGTACCGTTTATCGAAGGTCGCTTGTGTGTAATCGGGCGCTCCATTAACCATTATGGGCTTTTCAAAAGCGCGCCATTGGGAAAACAGGTCTTCTAAATCTTGGTAGCTTTTGGGAGCAGCATTAACAGCTGAAGCGGTAAGTAAAATAGTGAATAAAAAGAGCGAATTAAGCATTTTTAACATGAAGACAACAATCCTACTTACAAATGAAATGGCCCCAATAGTAAACTAAATAGAACCAAAAAGAGATGTAAAATATTGACTGCAATCCTGATTGAAATGGCACATTCCGTATCGGCGTTTTAAAAGCCCACTCAAATGATAACTAAGCTTTTTATGCTTACCCTTAATTCTGGCAATAAGTTAAACCCTACCCTACAGATTGCAAGGACAATCTGTAGGATGAAGTGTTTTCCCTAGCCCGGCATTTTTTGGTGCGCAGGAAGGTCAGCATTTAGTGGTGTTGAGGGTATTTTGCTTGAAACGAACACATTGAGTTGAGGGTTCACATCTTCAATATTTTCGACGACACCCGCCATGATACCAATCATATTGGCGCGCGCACTATTAAAGGTAAATAATGTCGAGCCACAATTAGCACAAAAATGCTTAGTCAAAATACTTCCGCTGTCAGCAGGATGCTCAAATTTTTTGGGAGCGCCCGTAACAGTCATTTGGTCTGTTGAAATAAAATTAATAGTCGCATAAGCAGCACCTGTCGCTTGACGACAGTCTTTGCAATGACAATTTGCTGCAAAGGCAGGCGCCGCCGTAGTGTCAAATTTGATTTTGCCGCACATGCAGCCACCGTGTAAGTTACTCATAATGTTCTCCGTAGTTGAATGCGTGTGTAGACTAAGTACTTTGTTCGCTTTGTGCAATGCGATTGTTAACATACCTTTGATTAAATAATGTGTGCAGCCCTAACGAACCGTCAAAGCCGTTCTTGCCGAGCCTCGATTGGCTTTTTTGTTGCGCCAAATTTACTTTTCGCCAACCAAACTCTACCAAAAATGTTTGAACTCACTATAAAAATCTGAACTCACCTGCCGATATTATCAACCAGAAGGCACGCGACTAATCATTGTTGTTTGACTTTTAAATCCCATAATGAAGATGAGGCAAGCAATATGCTCAAGCAAGCAACTATAGGAATACTATTAAGTTTTTTACCGCAGCGTCATCTGCCAGCGTTGTCATTGTAGTACATCCATCAAATACCAGCACGATAGACTCAAAAGTCGTGCAGCGCATTTTCTTAGGTAAAGAAAAAAATTCTCTGACGGCAGTGATACCACAGCTATTAACCAAGCAGATAATACGGATACTCGACAAGCGTTTGATTCAGACATACTTGGCCGAACCTCCAGCCAAGTCTCGGCGTATTGGTCAAAACTGGTATTCACCGGTAAAGGAGTGCCACCAGCAGAGGCAGCAAATGATGCCGAGGTTATCGCACTGATTTCAAAAAATCCTAGTGTCATCGGCTACATTGACAGAGCCTATGTCACTGACGCAGTCAAAGCTATTGAATTATAAGAGCACTTTCTATGAATTTACTTAATAAATTATTTACCATTTCAATGGTCTCCTTAACCGTTACTAATACAGCACATGCTGATATTAGAATTAATGGTTTTGCAAATCTTGTCGGCGGCATTACATCAAGTGATGATCAACTTTATGGTTTTACTGACAAAATTGATTTTTCTCAACAAAGCGTTTTTGCAATACAAATAGGCGGTGATGTAAACGAGAAAATAACCGCGACGGCTCAGATTGTTGCGCGTGGTGACGATGATTTTAAGGCTAATTTTGATTGGGCTTATCTAACTTATAACGCCACGGATAACACGAGTGTCTCAATGGGTCGGTTAAGAATGCCCTTGTTTAGATACTCGGCGTCATTAGATGTAGGCTACTCGTATCACTGGATAACGGCTCCACAATCTGTATATGACGTACCGTTTAATAATATTGATGGTATCCGCGTAGACCACTCTGGTTATTCAGGTGACTGGGAATATAATTTTCAAGTTGCATTCGGCAACATCAACAACGACTTTGTCTTGGCGGGAGAGATCGGCAATCTGACGGTTGATAATGTAGGCTTGGTCACAGCTGAAATTACTTATGAGAGTTGGAAAGTTAGAGGCGTATATGCTGCTGGTAAAGCGACGTTCGATATCCCAGCTTTTGATGTCCCCTTTGCACAATTGGCGCAAATATCCGCTGAATTAAGTGAGGGGCTTGCCGCAACGCAAGATACGGGTATTTTCTATGGGGCGACGATTGAATACGATACTTTGGATTGGTTTGTAGCGGCAGAATACACTGGAACAGAGATAGAAGATTCATTTTATCCAAAAGAAACAAACTACTACGTCACGGCGGGCGTTCGCACAGGAAAATGGACCCCGTTTATAACCTATGAAAAATCAGATTTGAATAGGGACGCTAAATATGTTGATGGTATTGCAAACTTCCCTGAACCGTTCCAATTACCTTTAACTCAGTTGGTAGTGGGCATACAACAAGCTGTAAAATCAGAGAATAGTACGACTTCATTAGGCGTGAGATATGATTTTGGCGCTAACATCGCGTTAAAAGCGGCTGTAAGCAAAAATACTAATGACATTACGGATGAAAAAGATACGCTACTGCGTTTTGCTGTTAATTACGTATTTTAAATGTAAATAACCGAGTGTGCGCAGGCGACCTAAGACGTTGTTCGCCTGCACATTATTCCTAAATCAAACGCACATTGAATAACAATAAAAGCCACTGATTAGTCAGCACATACTCCTGAGGGAGTCGCATTCGCACGTCCTATTATGTCGCTGAGAACCGCCCGTATGATGCGACGGAAAGACCTAGAGACTGCAGGCTCTTTGGTTTTTTCGATTAAACTAAGTGAATCCGCAGCAGCACTAGTTGTTTTGCTATCCACCTGTTTCACAGCGGATCTAATTGCCACAATCATCTTACGTATTTCTTCTGGACGATACCCCGTTAGTGGCAGCACCACGATCCGCTCTGACAACGTCATTAAGTCAGTCTGTATGTGATTTTTTGAATTTAAAAGGGTGTCAAACAGAGGAAATGACGACGCTATAATAGCAATGGATTCATTGCCAAATATCGGCTTTATCTGTTCTGCCAATGCTCGCGATGCTCTTAAATCATACAAATCCATAAGTGCTTGTACCGTTGGTTGTTCAGAAATTACCACTGTGCTATCAGTCGTTGTAATGGGTATATAAAATGGAATTATATGCCTAGCAGATTGCTTACTCTTTGACTCAAAGTTACATAGATAACCTTGAAATGCCGCGTGTATCTCTTCTTGAGCAGAAATAACATCGGTTACTATAATATACAGATAAAAGTCATGCTCACTCTCTGTTTTTTCGTGCAAATTTAACAGCGCGCGCTCAATCATATAACGATTGTTTGGGTTAAGACGTCGCATCAGTTCTAAAATTGTTCTACTGCCTACTTTATCTTTTGCCCTGAACTCTACGACATTTCCTGCAATAGCGCCTAGACCTGCAACTACCTCTGCATCAGCAACGTCTAATTGTTTGATAAATATGCCGTCAGCTTCAAACGTGCCCGAAGCGGTATCGGTAGAACTCAAGCCATTGCTAGGACCGACAAACACTGAATCAAGCAAAGTAGAGGTAGAGCGACAGCCGTTGCACAGCAACATCATTAGGCATGCCAAAAGACACGCTAGTGGTTTTGCCATATCAACCACGCCTGCCGCTGCCGTGTCGATATTTGTAAACAACGATATGAATAATCGCCATAAGTAATGCTAGCGCGAGGATAAGCTCTGACGATACAGAAGGACCGGGAGTTGACAACCAGTACCACACAGTACCCATTATTGAGGTAGAAACAATAATAGAAACGAGGTACTTGAGCGGAAAATCCCTAATAAACCCAAATATGTCCATGCTTATCCATGCTTATCCATGCTCACAAATCGTGTGTTGATACAATAATCGATTATCATGTATTGTTCAATTTTTAAACACCCATTAGCGCCGTACTTTTGGTGCCACCCTTAATTTTTCGGGTCGATAATCTGTTACCCAAACACCATGGGCGCAATAAAATATGACAACGTCGTTATGATAATAATTGCAATAATGTTGATTGTAATACCGACACTTGCCATTTTCCTCAGACTGACTTTGGTGGTGGCAAACACAACTGCATTTGGTCCTGTTGCCATAGGCAACATAAACGCGCAGCCCGCTGCCAATGCCACTGGGATAGCCACAAGTTCAATCGGAATACCCGCAACCAGTGCCATAGCCCCGATAACAGGCATCACAGCAGAAGCGGTCGCGACATTGCTGGTGATTTCTGTCAACGAGATAACAAACGTCGTTACGACCAAGATAAGTACAAGCGCCGGCAAATCCGCCAACACATAAAGGTTTTGTCCCAAATAAGTGCTAAGCCCAGTTTGCGAAATAGACTGGGCAAGAGACATCCCCCCTCCAAACAGCAGTACTACGCCCCATGGAATGCGTTCTGCCACTTTCCAATCTAATAAGCGCTGCTTTGGCTTACCCGATTCACCTGCCGGCATAATGAAGCATAACAATACCGCAATAACAGCAGTAACATGATCCGTTAATCCCGCTAAGGGAGTGTAAGCACCGATAGTGAGCTCGGACAACGGACTTCGAAATGCCCAAAGACTCGCAATAATGCAAAACACTATTAAGGTTCTAGTTTGCGGCGTGGTCATTTCTCCAAGCGCTGTATACCTTGCCTGTACATTATTCTCAGCCTCATGCATGGCAGAACTTGAAATACGAAAAATAAATTTGGTAAGTGCCAACCACACTATCGGCAATAATAAAATAACCAAGGGGATGCCGAACATCATCCACTGAGCAAAATCAATTTGCATATCGTGATAATCATTCAAATATCCAATCACAATGAGGTTGGTCGGAGTACCAATAGGCGTGCCGAGGCCGCCTATAGAGCATGCATAAGCGATCCCAAGTAACAACGCTACAGTGAATGCCTTTTGCTGACCTTTTAGGCTATCACCTAATGTAGCGGCCACGGATAAGGCAATCGGCACCATCATGATCGATGTCGCTGTGTTTGATATCCACATCGACAGCACGGCAGACGCTAACATAAAGCCGCCAATCAACATTGCTGGACTACTAGCGGTTTTACACACAACAAACAACGCTATACGCTCGTGAAGTCGCCACTGCTCTATCGCTTTAGCGAATATAAAGCCCCCCATCAGCATAACCACAATGGGGTGCATATAAGGAGAGGAAGCTTCTTTTATCGACGCCACGCCGAACATCGGCAACACAATCAAAGGCAGCATGGCTGTCACAGGAATAGGGATGGCTTCGGTCACCCACCATATCGCCATCAACAGCAGAAGCGCAAAGGTGATCCAGGCACCATCAAATTCACCGTCTGCGGTTTGCATCTCTGCTGGAGCGCCAAGCAACAACAATCCAATAGCAACAATCGGTCCCAACAGCAGCCCTAGTGTTTGAACCGATAAAAACCGACTATTGTTGTCAGACTGCGTTTTGTTTGTTGGTGGCACACTCATATCGTTCCTTGCTTTAACACGTCATGTTAACTCAATATTTACACAGGCATTATTCAATTGTAATCACAATCGGCCAAGGAAGATATGCTCCAGTGTATCGACGACTTAGGCGAACACTATACATCGTCGCGAAACGAGCTATACCAGCTATACGAACTAGATATTTTGCGCTAATTGCTTTGCGCAAACGCTACGGCATTCCCGCAACATTATCACCACAACTAAACGATACCAATTGACTAATTTCTTGCAAGCTTCTGCCACTTTGTTTTTGCCAGGTCAGAAATGAGTCCTGTATGATTTTCAAACTGCGCTTAGAGCGTGCTGAACCTGAAATCAGTCCATGTTGCACAAAATACGCCTCGACGTCACGACTCAGCAAAAAAGTGTCTTTGCCCAAAAATCGCAGGGCATAAGGCCCAGTATTGCCTCCTAATCGCGCACCATTCTTTTTTAAATAATCCCACAAGCCGACAATATCGTTTTTTGGCCACTGCGCAACAAATTTGCCAAAGCTACCATGCTGGCGGCGAACCTCGTCAATCATGAAAGCATTGTCACGAATCGTCTTCACTTTGTTTAAGTTTCTGATAATGGCCGGATCGGTTGCTTTTTTTTCTAGCATCTCATCTGGCATCAACATAATTTTATCAATGTTGAAGTCAAAAAATACGGTTTCGAAATTAGGCCACTTTTGGCGCACAACACGCCAAACGAAGCCTGATTGAAATACTTTTTTGGTAAATTCTGCCAAAAATCGATCATCAGGAACTTGGGCTAGCAGCGCATCATCAAGCGGAATGGATAACAAGTCCTCCACCATTGCCGCGCTGCCTTTGCGTTTACACACTCTATCGTACAAACTTGCATAGGCTTCTAAGGTAATCTCGGTATCGTTGTACTGACTCACGCAGCGACACCCACTTGTATGCCTGAATGACGCAGCAAGGCATCGACTTTGGGCTCACGACCTCTGAACGCCACAAACAAGTCCATAGGTTCTCTAGAGCCCCCCATCTCTAGTATATTAATTAGAAAATCCGACCCTGTTTGCTGGTTAAAAATACCCTCTTCTTCAAATCGCTCGAAGGCATCTGACGACAGTACCTCGGCCCACTTATAACTATAATAACCCGCCGCATAGCCCCCCGAAAATATGTGGCCAAAACTGTTTTGGAATTTGTTGAAACTAGGCGGCTTGATCACCGAGACCTGCTGTCTAACGTCATCTAGTAGTGCTTGCACGGAAACTGACGTATCTGTTTGCATGTGCAACTTAAAATCAAACAGACTAAACTCTAACTGCCGGGCCATCTGCATCGCTGACTGAAAGTTCTTTGCGGCTAACATCTTATCTAACAAATCACTGGGCAATGGCTCATCAGTTTCATAATGTCCTGAAATAAAACGCAGCGCTTCTGGCTGCCAACACCAGTTTTCTAAGAATTGGCTAGGCAATTCAACTGCATCCCATGCCACCCCGCTGATCCCTGAAACACCGCCTGCTGATACTTTTGTCAGCATGTGATGAATACCGTGGCCAAATTCATGAAACAACGTTATGACTTCATTGTGCGTAAACAGTGCAGGCTTTCCGTCAACAGGACCGTTAAAATTACACGTCAAATAAGCGACTGGTAGCTGAAGTTCGCCATTTTCATCGATGCGGCGGCTTCTGCAAACATCCATCCAAGCGCCACCGCGCTTTTTCTCTCTAGCATAAAGGTCTAAGTAAAATGAGCCTCGATGGGCGTTTGATTCATCGTAAATGTCAAAAAAACGAACGTCTTTGTGCCAAATATCGACGTCTGTGCGTTCTTTTATAGCTAAATTGTATAACCTCGAAACTACTTCAAATAGACCTGACACAACTTTGTGTTCCGGAAAATAAGGCCGCAATAATTCATCTGAAATCGCATATTTCTGCTGTTTTAGTTTTTCAGAATAATAAGCGTAATCCCACGCTTGTAAATCGCTGACTTGATAAGCTTGCTGGGCAAATTCCAATATTTCTTGCAACTCTTGCTGCGCCTGTGGTTTTGAACGATTGGCGAGATCTTCTAAAAACCCGATCACCTGCTCAGGCGTTTGCGCCATCTTAGTGGCCAATGACAGTTGTGAGTAATGCTCAAAACCCAACAGCTGACTTAGCTCTAACTTGAGTGCTAGCATTTCGTCGATCAGTCCCGCATTGTCAAACTCACCTGCATTTGGCCCCTGATCAGACGCCCTAGTGCTATACGCGCGATACATTTCCTCGCGCAATGAACGATTGTCGCAATACATCAGTATCGGTAGATAGCTTGGAATATCCAGCGTAAACATCCAACCGCTTTGCTCTTTTTGATTGGCCAACTGCTTTGCTGCCGACTTTGCAGATTCGGGCAACCCTGCGAGTTCGCTTTCGTCGTTTACTAGCTTAGTAAACGCCATCGTTGCATCCATCACATTGTTGCCAAACGTAGATGACACGTCAGCCAAGCGACTTTTGATCTGTGCATAGCGTTGTTTGTGATCGTCCTGCAAGCCAACACCAGATAGCGTAAAATCGCGTACTGCATTACTCACAACCTTGCGTTGGGCTTCGCTAAGACTGCCAAACTCATCACTATTTGCGAGTCGCTCGTACAATGCAAACAACCCTTTGTGTTGACCTACCCAAGTAGAATAATCTGACAACATGGGCAGACAAGCGTCGTGAGCCTTGCGCAATTCGTCAGAACTGACAACCGAATTGGTGTGTCCAACAGGCGACCACATTTTACTGAGCAAATCGTCTGCTTGCTCAATCCGCTCAACGACTTGATCATAACTTGCATCATTCGCGGTTACGACGTCATTAATCACGGTTTTGCAATGTTCAATGGCCTGCTTGATGGCAGGTAATATTTGCTCCGGTGTGATTTTTGAAAAATCCGGAAGTCCACTTACTTGTTGAATAGCGCTTGTCATATTCCATCCTAAATGTATGCTTGAGCATTGTATTATAATTAGTTAATAGTTGGGACACACACAACAGATCACAACATCTGCTGTGCGATTTAGGCTTTATTTGAAGCTTATCGTTAAATAACGTGGAATGAAAACTTGAAAAATACGGTCTAGTAGGCATATTAAGTGCAGCATCGTTAGCATTGCCACGAGCACAAACTGCTAGCAAGCAAGTCATACATTACTCACTAAAAGATTTTAGTATCAACATAGGAATCGCATGAAACACTTTGATTATATTTGTATTGGTGGAGGCAGCGGCGGTATTGCTTCTGCCAATCGCGCCTCCCGTTACGGCAAAAAAGCAGCCATTATTGAAGCGAAAGACATTGGCGGAACGTGCGTTAACGTAGGCTGCGTCCCCAAAAAAGCAATGTGGTTCGGCGCTCAAGTTGCTGAAGCTATCCATCGCTATGCGCCAGACTATGGGTTTGACGTTACGGTAAACAACTTCAGTTGGGAGACCTTAGTTGCGAGCCGCACCGCTTATATCGATAGAATTCATGCATCATACGATAAGGTGCTTGGCAACAATGGTGTGACCTTGGTCAAAGGCTTCGCGAAGTTTATAGACAACAAAACACTTGATATCGATGGTGAGATTTACACTGCCGATCATATCACTATCGCTACGGGTGGGCGTCCAATAAAGCCACCCGTTCCAGGCGCAGAACTAGGCATCAATTCGGATCAGTTTTTTGATGTAAAACATCAGCCAAAACGGGTCGTGGTGGTAGGCGCTGGATATATTGGTGTCGAACTCGCTGGCGTGATGCATTCTCTTGGTTCTGAAACTCACCTTTTGGTGCGCAAAGAGAAAGCGCTGCGTCACTTTGACGATATGCTGTCAGATACCTTGCTGGAGATCATGGCAGAGGACGGTCCAAAACTTCATCCGTTTACCGAAGTTACCTCTATCGAAAAACAAGCAGATGGCTCACTCAAAGTAAATTTAAATACAGGCTGGCATATTGACTGTGACGCCTTAGTTTGGGCAATCGGGCGTGAACCAGCAAACGATAAAATAGACATCGAAAACACAGATGTAACGCTGGATAATCGCGGCTACATCAAAGTAGATAAATTTCAAAATACCACCGCCGATGGCATATATGCGGTGGGAGATAACATCGGCAAAGTTGATTTAACACCTGTTGCTGTTAAGGCGGGTCGTCTGCTCTCAGAACGCTTGTTTAACAACAAACCTAACGCTCATATGGATTATGACCTTATTCCGACCGTTGTGTTTAGCCACCCTGCTATTGGCACGATGGGTCTAACTGAAAAAGAAGCTGTAACAAAGTATGGAAAAGACAATATAAAAGTCTATAACTCAAGTTTTGCTGCAATGTACACCGCAGTGACTCGCCACAGACAGGCGACTAAGATGAAATTGGTATGTGCTGGCGAAAATGAAAAAGTCGTTGGCATTCATGGTATTGGGTTTGGAATGGATGAAATACTACAGGGCTTTGGTGTCGCCATAAAAATGGGCGCTACTAAGGCCGATTTTGACGCTTGCGTTGCGATTCATCCCACCAGTGGCGAAGAATTTGTTACCTTAACTTAAACAGGCGATGTACCAAAACGCGTGCTGCGACACTGCGCTAAACTATGCGACACAGCGCGATTAAAGTGTTGCAGCACATTTTACTTAAAGCCCTGAGTCCTAAAACGTATGGCCTTGGTTTCGGTCCTATCCGATAGCTTGCCAATGGTTTTCCATTTTTTGCGCGGGTTGATCACTGATGGACGATTCATAATGAGATTGTTTGGGTACACAATGATTTCACGGTCTTCGGTTAACAAGCGCGTATTAAACACGCCAATCTCGGTAATGTAGCCTTCTACATAATTGTCTGCATCGAGCACTCTGATAAAATTTCCACGCCGAAATGAGGTATGAAACAACAGCAAAAAGTAACACGTGATATTGCTTAGCAAAGACCAGCTCGCAAACAATGCTACCCCCGTTAGGGTTAAGATTGAAGTGGATACCACCAACAATCCACTAAAATCGATGCCCCATACGAGTAGCACTAGAACCAACGACAGAATCCCTATTAGTAACTTGGCAATATGATGCGCCTTTGTGAACTCATCTGATTTGAGATTGCTTTGACTCACTTTTGCTTCGATTTTTGGCAACGTATACTTAGTCGTGACAAAATAAAAAACCAGCATTAATAAGGTCCATATTATGCTGTGTAAATTTTGCTGAGACCATTGTAAAACGGCGATAATCCATGCTTGTTCTAACATCTAGTTTCCTGTAAATCTTACTTTTTTGTTGACCAACCAACTCTATTTTGATGTTTGGAAATGGTCTTTGCTTAATGCGTGATATTATCATGCAAACGCGAGCATGCAAACGCAGCGCACGCAGCAATCTAAGCCAGTCTAACAGACCTAATAAGCGACACATGCACTATGCACTCAAAAAATATACACAAAAACGGGTATGACTTTGATACGTTGACCAAAGCATACCCGCCGCTTTCACCTTTTATGAGAGTCAGTACAAAGGCTAAACCTAGCATAGATTTTGCCAACCCTGACGCAGTCAAATGCTTGAATGCAGCGTTACTCGCTGTCTATTACAACACCCTTTTTTGGGATATCCCAAAAGGATTCTTATGCCCCGCAGTGCCAGGAAGAGCCGACTATATCCACCATCTCGCCGACTTATTAGCAACCCAAAACGAAGGTAAAGTACCGACAGGCAAACGAACACGTGGACTTGATATTGGTGCAGGTGCCAATTTGATTTATCCTATTTTGGGCAGCCAAACTTATGGTTGGAAATTTGTAGCCGTCGATGTGTCGGATAGTGCGTATAAATCAGCAAAAACAATATCAGAGACAAACGCGCCCCTCAAAAAACTGGTTACTGTGCGCAAGCAGACTGACGCTGCTGCGTACTTTTCGGGTGTTATTAACCCTGATGAGTACTTTGATTTCACAATGTGCAATCCTCCGTTTCATGCATCCTCGGAAGTTGCTCAACAGGGAAACTTGCGAAAGCTAAAAGGGCTGCAACATCATCAAAATAAACGAACAAATGCGGCATCCACGACATCTTTTCAAGCTATTTCTAAAAATCCTCAACTCAATTTTGGCGGCCAACACAATGAACTTTGGTGTTTAGGGGGTGAGCTCAAATTTGTGTCAGATATGATTAAGGAAAGTATTAATTTTAAGACGCAAGTGGGTTGGTTTACGTGTCTTGTGTCCAAAAGCAGTCACCTACCCGCACTCGAAAAAGCATTGCAAAACCTTGGCTGTCCATGCGTAAAGATAATTGAGATGTCGCAAGGAAACAAAATCAGTCGTTTTATTGCATGGACTTATAAAGACCAAAATATACCTTTTAATAAAACACACTACCGAACATAACCGTGTATTTGCTATAGTAGCAACAGTAGGCAATTGGCCGTTATGAAGGTGTAGTTTGATAGTATGAGTATGATTAATATGGCAACAAAACTGTTAGACTTTCGCTCCATCAAACAACCTAAGGTGGTTGCTGAAGACGAGCTCTTGAGATATTTACTTGCCTTTGAGCCGGCTCTTAACAACAAGCACATCAAATATGAGTGGAGCTTTACTCACTATCATCAAGTAAACGCGCCTGCTGATGGCTTTCGTTCAATTATAGAATACACCTTAAACAAAGCACTCAATAGCCCATATTCGCCCGAGTATATTTTGGTATTTACGCACTCATTTGATAAAGAAATGGTAGTCGAATTTGAGCTAGGCCATAGCCAGCAAGACATAAACGAGCAGTACTTTGACCAAATTGACATAGGCACTTTGAATCAAATATATTCTCACTATGATTGGCATTTGTCGTGTGAAGAGAATCATGTAGGTTCATTACTGACATGGACAATTAGCGACTTTTCAGCACTCAACATGAACTTGAAGCAAACCAAGAAAAAGCTTAAGAATTGCCACTTGGGCTTGGCCCAAAAGCCTCAAGTAAGCAAGCATCTTGCACAAGTGCTACTAATTGAAAACCTTGAGGCACTCACACTGCCGAGTCAACTGTCGATTATTTTGGAAAAGTCATACAACACTATCAGATTGCCAATTGGTCAAATCAAGCACGAATTAATGAGCGATATCGATTTTGACTTAGTTGTCATAAAATCAACAGCGCAAAGCGTCACGCAGGATTTAGCAGAATTTGGCAGTAAGTTTCCTAATAATAATGCACCAATATTTAGTATCGTAGAGAACCTAAGTCTAGAGTTAAAACTAGATCTACTTGAAGCGGGTTGCACCGACGTTATCGCGTTTCCGTTTTCGACATCATCTCTCCTTGAATCAATCAATACTAACGCTAGTTCACAAATGAGTTTGCGGAAAGATTCAAAAACAGGCGCGGTTAATTTTGAGAGTAGGAAGATACCTAAAAACGCCCAAACTGAAGAGCACAATTTGGTCCGGGTTAAACAGCTTGTAGCAGATCATTATCATGATGCGGAGTTTGATGACAAACGTGCAGCGATAATAATTGGCTTACCACTTGCCAACTTGGACCATATGCTAAATCAGCATATTTATCATACCGTCAAACAATTTATAACCAGCTACCGACTGGCAAATGCTTATGAGTTAATTGCGCAAGGCGACGCATCATCAAAAGTCGCAGCTGCTTGCGGCTTTGGTTCCCTTGACGAGTTTGAAAGCGCCTACGAAGCAAAGTATGCACAACGTCCATAGGCGCGCTTTTCAGTCTAGCAATTTCACTTGCTAACCCTGCATATCTTCTAACTTGACTCCTTTAGTTTCATGCACGTATTTGATCACAAAGCCAACAGAAATAAGTGCACATATCGCATAAAATCCATAGGCACCAGCCAATCCTATGCTCGCTAGCATAATTGGGAATGTCATTGTAATAGCAAAGTTAGCCGTCCACTGCGCCAAACCAGCAATAGCCAGACCAGACCCCCTTATCTGATTTGGGAACATTTCTCCCAACATAACCCACATTACCGGGCCCCAAGATAAATTGAAGAAAAACACGTAGGCGTTTGCACTGACTAACGCCAACGTCGCCAAACTTCCTAAGTTGAGGCTATTGGTAGCAGGATCGAATTCAGCACTCGCAAATGCAAACACCATCAAACCTAACGTAATCGTCATACCAATAGAACCTATCGTTAAAAAAGGTTTGCGGCCTATTTTGTCAATCAAACTAATCGTAATAACACATGCGGCGATACTCACACCGCCACTGATAATATTGATGAGGAGGGCGTCGCCTTCCGAAAAGCCGACAGCCTGCCATAGCACTGCACCGTAATAAAATACAACGTTGATACCCACAAGCTGCTGAAAGGTCGCGAGGCCAATACCGACCCAAACAATTTTGCGCACCTTACCGCTGACTCTATCAACCAAATCACTGAGTTTAGGAGGTTCTTGTTGGTGGCTAATAGACGCTTCAATTTCGTTTAGCGTAATCGCACTTTGCTGCTCACCATACAGACGCGTTAAAACAGCTTTTGCATCATCGGATTGTTTGTTTAGTACTAAATATCGAGGACTTTCAGGTATTAGCAACAAGAGCACTAAAAACAAAACTGCGGGGATTAACTCCATCCAAAACATCCAACGCCAAGCCTCATACCCCAACAACCAAGTCGCCGTAGACGCGCCTGCTACATCAGCAATAATGTAATTACTAACGAACGCACAGAATAAACCACCGATGATTGCAATCTGTTGTATGGTTGCTAAGCGACCTCGTATGTGCGCTGGCGCAATCTCACTAATATAAGCCGGCGCCATAACGGATGCAGCCCCCACAGCCAAGCCTCCGAGTATTCTAAAAACGATGAAGGTAGCAGAACTTTCTGCAATACCCGAGCCCCATGCACTGGCAATGAAAAAAACAGCGGCGACAATCAACAAACTCTTACGTCCATATTTATCCGCCAAACGCCCAGCAAAGAAAGCACCAATAGCACAGCCCAACAACATGCTAGCGACGTTGAATCCAGTGCCCATTTCGTTTGAACCAAACGCGATTCGCAAACCGTCAACCGTACCGTTAATAACCCCGCTATCGTAACCGAATAAAAATCCGCCAATGGTGGCGACGCAACTTATGAGAATGATTAGCAGGGTGTTTTGTGCGTGGGAAGCGGTGTAAGCGCTCTCATTTCCGAGTGCAGTATGGGTCTCAGTCATAATTTATTTACCTAGGTCTTATTATTTTGTTAAGCACATGTTAGAGGGAATAAGAGACGGTGTCTAAACCTAAATGCAAACCTGGTCTGTTACATCGCCAATCTCTCGCATCGAAGACTATGACGCTGAGGCTTCGATTTGTTGTATAGCTTGCGTCAACAAGTGGCTCAGCTGTGCTGAGTCTTGAAAGCCATAAACGATTTTGTACTGCGTCCTATACACGATAACAAGAGCCGGAGAACCGATTAACTCAAGAGGATCTCCGTCTCTGTCCGACAAGTCTTTTAGGGTGTTAGGGAAAATCCCAAACGCCTTCATATTAACGGGGATAAAGTGGTCGTTAATAAGCTTAATAATGTCAGCTTGATTAAACACTTCGTTTTTCATTTTTTTGCAAGCACTGCAAAAATGTAGTTCAGCAAACACAAAAATAGGTTTTTCGCTTTCAATCGCCCTCGCGTCTTCATACTCAGTCCACTGTATGTCCTGCCAATCACTTGAGAAAGCGTTACCACTAATAACGACCATTACGAACATTAGTCTGGCAATCGTCTTACCAGCGTTTACACATAAGTTTTTCATCACAGCCTCATTTATCTATCGAATATGAACAATAGGACCTGAGGACTGTGTAAAAACGTTCAAAAAGCTCACGTCTAAAAATTGGCGCGCACACCAATAATGAAAGAACGCCCTGGCAATGGTGCCAAATCTTTTAAAAACGACGTATGAACCCTAGCGTCTTGGTCAGTTAAGTTGCGACCTTTCAAGAAAAAGTCGACCTCACTTGAACCAACAGGCAAATAATAACTTAGGTCAAAATCTACAATCGTGTAAGCATCAGACGGGTCCTCAAAGCTTGCAACGCGATCCTGCGCAAAGTATTTCATCGCTTGAATATTGGCGCTACAATCGGTTTGCGTATAATGCGCAGAAATACCTAACCTTGCCGGCGGTGTGCGCGGCAAATGACGTGATTGAGCATTATCTAAGGTTGCTCGAACGATATCGCCTTGCGCTTTGAGACTAAATTCATTAGATACTCGCCAGTTAAATTCGGCTTCTAGTCCATATAACGTTGCGTCTTCGGTCACGTATGAAAATATAGGTAATTCGTCGTCGTGACCATGATCATCTGAATGCATTTCGTCGTGCGGCGCGTCTAAGCCCATCTCGTCGCTGTGATCATCGCTGTGCTCTTCATCATGATCGTGACCTTCGCCAGCGACAACAAAACCTGTGTCTGCTGCAAAGTAATAATTATCGATGCTGTTGTAAAAGGCGTTAATGACGAAACCAAAATCACCTTCAAATTTACGAATTGAGATATCTATATTTTGCGATTTTTCTTTACCAAGACCACCCGCATTGATAGCGATATGCCCCTCTTCATCCAATTCGTAAAGCGCCCCTAATTCGTATGTTTGTGTGCCGATATGTGCGCCAAATGAATACAGCTCAGCAGTTGTTGGGGCGCGCTGGGCAGACACATAAGATAAACCTAAATTGTAACCGGGCTTGAAATCCCAAACCGCTCCAACAGATAGGCTAATCGGCGTATATTGCGCCGATGAGAAACCACTTGCGCCATCTAAATCGCTGTGTTCTTCATGCTCGTCATGCTCGCCCTCGTGTTCTTCTTCACCCTCGTGCTCATGATCACCTTCTAGCGCGATAATGTCGCCAAACTGCAATTGTGGAACATCGATGTCTACTCTTTCCACTCGAGCACCTAATTGAACTAACCAGTCACCAAAGTGCTGCTCTTCAATTAATCCAATGCCAACGCTCTTAGTGGTTGAAGCGGGTGAGAAAGCTTCCTCTCCAACTGCTTTAAAATCTGAATCTTTATAGTGAAAACTAAATCCACCGCGCCAGCCTGCGACAGGCTGATGAATCAGTTCAACTCTAGCCTCAAGGGAGTCATTGGAGAATCGAGTACCTTCTTCACCGCCTTCAATTTCTGCGTGCGTGTAATTGGTAAACGAAAGCGTACCGTTAAATTCGCTAAAAATTGATGAATCTATATGCAGTCTTGAGGCTAGCTGATAGCGATTTTGTTGCATATCGCCTAATACTGACTCTTCGGCGTGTTCTTCGCCCTCATGCTCTTCACCATGCTCTTCACCATGCTCTTCGCCATGAGCATGACCTGGAATGCCGTACAAACTTGACTGATGTTCTACCGAAGCTCCTATAAAGCCGTTATCTAACAAATAGCTGCCACCGACGGTAAATCCGGATGTGCGCGATTGGGTATTTTCGACGACACCAAATGAGCCTTCTTCGTGTTCTTGTGAGTGCTCTTCGTCATGCTCTTCTTCATGATCATCATCGTGCGCATTTTCACTTTCCGCAAAACCCGGAATACGATAACTGTCGCTGTCTCGATAGAAGCCTTGTAGGTTAAACGCAAAATCAGAAACACCGGTTTGAAAATCGCCTGCAAACGACTCTTGAGAATTATTTGTATTGCGTTCTACGGTAAACTCACCGCCAGTTTCATTGTTATCAGGGATGCGTTGATCGACTATATTGATGACACCGCCGATCGCACCACTGCCGTAAAACAAGGTAGCAGGTCCTCTTAGCACCTCGATTTGCGTTGCCGTTGACGCCTCTGTGGCCACCAAGTGATCAGGACCCACGCGTGAAGCGTCGCCTGCATCCATTCCGTTTTGAGTAATCAACACACGCGGACCATCCAAACCTCGGATGATCGGAGAGCTGGTCACGCCGGCATAGAATGTACTGTGCACACCGACTTCATTTTTGAGCGTTTCGCCAAGGGTCGAGGCTTGCTTTAGTCTTAGCTCTTCGCCAGCCAGCACATTTACCGGCGCGGCAGACTCTATGCTTGAGGCATGAAACGCACTTGCAGTTACATCCAAAATTTCGATGCTAGCGCTTCTGACTTCGATGATGACGTCACTTAGTCCTTGTTGCGGAACATCAAACTTACTGGAGTTGTGAACGAACTTAGCAGCAGAAATATGCAGTTCCACTTGTGCTTGGTCAAGCTCGTCAATAAAGAATCGACCGTCTTGGTCTATTTTTACCTTTTTGTTACTGCCCATCAGTTGCACTGTTCCTTGAGTCACAACAGCACCGTTTTGATCTTTGACCTGTCCACGAATAGACGTAGCGGACGCGTGAGAGCTAAACGCTAACGCTGTGACTAGAAATAAGCTGTTTGGGTATATCGACATTGACTTGGCCATATTAGTTTTTAATTTTAATGAATAGCGATAGCTCAAAATGTTATAAAATAACATTCCATTTGTAAAGTTATAATATAACATTTTGTGTATCAGTAAATATTAAACACCTACGAGGCCAAACGTTAGTTATCGATAAGATTTTTCGCCCGTCTAGAGTTTTTCCTCTGCAAACTGTGCAAGTCGGCTTCTAACAACTCCGTCTAGCGTCAACGTTGCACTACCAGAAAAGTTTTTGAATTTTTCAACTATATAGGTAAGACCGGACGTCACTGCGGATAAATAATTACTGTCAATTTGCGCAAGATTGCCGCCACAAATCAACTTAGTGCCTTCACCACAACGAGTAATAATTGTTTTTAACTGTGATGCCGTTAAATTTTGTGATTCGTCCAAAATTACGATTGCATTTTGAATACTGCGCCCACGCATGAAGTTAACTGACTTAAACTGAATATTGGCTTTCTCCATTATATAATTCATTGACCCTTTGGTATTTTCGTCATGTTTGTGCAGCACTTCCAACGAGTCGGTGATAGCAGATAGCCAAGGTGCCATTTTCTCTTCTTCGGTGCCGGGCAAAAACCCGATTGATTCGGCGATTTCTGGTGTACTTCGTGTGACGATGATCTTATCGTACATGTTTTGCTCTATTACCATTTCTAAGGCCGCTGCCAATGCCAGTAGTGTTTTACCGCTGCCTGCTGGCCCGGTCAATATAACAAGGTCGATGTGCGGATCGAGCAGTGCATGCAAGGCCATGGCCTGGCCAATGTTTTTAGGTGAAATACCCCATGCTCGTCTGGCCATCATGCGTTCGTAACCCAAGTCTAAAATATCAATGGTGTCGTCATTAATTTCTTCGACCAAACCTACAAATTGCTTCGACTCATCGATCAAGAACTCGTTGACGTAAGCCTCGGGCAATAAGTCTTTGGTGATGCGGTGAATGGTGTCCCTGCCCTCAGTATGGCTTTCGACGCACTTTACCTGCTCCCAAAAATCACCCGCAAAGGTATGATAACCTCTGGATAAGTACTTTATATCAGTGATCAATTGATCTGTGCGGTAATCCTCGACAAGCGACATACCAGCGCCCTTGGCTTTCAAGCGCATGTTAATGTCTTTGGTCACTAATACCACTTGGCGTGGCGCTTTTACTGACTGAAGATGAAGCGCAACGTTGATAATACGGTTATCGTTTTCATTACTGGTAAACACTTGAGCTTGTTCGTTCATAGCCAAGTCTGCAAAAATTGCAAACTTACCTGTGGGAGCTGACTCGCCACTCGCTAACCCCTCCATGCTAACGCCTGACACCATTTGCTCTGGTGGCGCGTCATGCAGCAAGTCTTCCATCGCCCTAATGGACATACGAGCATCTCTTGCAACGTCTTTGGTACTATCCTTGATATGATCGAGCTCTTCCAACACCGTCATCGGTACGACAACATCGTTCTCTTTGAATGACATAAATGCCAAAGGGTCGTGCAACAGTATATTGGTATCTAAAACATAGATTTTTGTGTTACCGAGGGAAATTACTTGCGCGTCTGTAGTGTTTTGCATCCGTTACTCCGGTCGTACTCGCTTTTATTTTTGTAGTAAAAAGCAAGTGATAAGGAAACGATGCGTTCACACTGAGCATCTGTCTGAATACATCGACGACACAATTACAATAATCCAGTTTTATCCATTAATCACTCACTTTTTTAACGAATTTTGCAATGCAGGCTGACACCACCATTTCATATCAGTACAATGCGCGAATTATCTAGCTTTATGGATGTAATATATGGCGATCACTGCAGAATTTGTAACCGGGCAACGTTGGTTAAGTAACACAGAGCCAGATTTGGGCTTAGGTGTGCTGATGTCAAACAACAACCGCACTATCAATCTAATGTTTCCAGCAGTCAATGAAGATCGCACTTATGCAGTTGCACAAGCACCGATTACGCGCTTGATTCTGAGCGCCGGCGAAGTTGCCAAACATGCTGACGGGTGGCAGCTCAAAATTGAACATGTCGAAGAACAAGATGGTTTGTTGGTGTATAGCGGTATCCGTTTGGATAACAACAGCCAAGCAACCATTGTCGAAGTCACGCTTGACCACAACATGAAACTTAATCAACCTGAAAAACGCTTGTTTAGCGGTCAGTTTGACGCCCCAAAATGGTTTGATTTGCGTTACGAGTGCTTGCAAAAGCAATATGAACACGCAACATCAGGTGCGGTTGGCTTGTTAGGGGCCCGGGTAGATTTAATTCCGCATCAGTTGCACATCGCTAACGAAGTAGGCCAGCGTCACTCACCTCGGGTTTTGCTAGCGGATGAAGTGGGTCTAGGTAAAACAATTGAAGCGGCGCTCGTGCTACATCAGCAAGTACTGACCGGAAAAGTCAAAAGAGTCCTGATTGCAGTGCCCTCAAGCCTTGTTCATCAATGGCTTGTCGAAATGTTAAGACGGGTTAATTTAAGCTTTTCCGTATTTGACGAAGAGCGTGTCGAAGCGATGAAGGAATCCGGTGACAACCCTTTCGACCAAGAGCAATTTATACTGTGCAGCACCGATTTTATCAAACAAGAAGAAATTTTGGCTCATGCTACTGCGGTAGATTGGGACATGTTAATCGTTGATGAGGCTCATCATTTGAGTTGGTCAAAAGACCATGTCTCTGCTGAATACCATGCGGTTGAGCAGCTGTGCAAAATTGCCAAATCGGTATTGCTATTAACTGCAACGCCCGACCAACTTGGCCACGAAAGTCACTTTGCACGTCTAAGACTTTTGGATCCTGCGCGTTTTCATGATTATCAAACGTTTTTAAAAGAAGAAGCTGCATATGCTGAACTGGCTGATGCAGTTTCTCCATTAATCGAAAATGCACATATAAACGATGCCCAATTAAAGAAACTGCAGGCATGTGCGCCCAATGTACTAATTGATGAAGAAGTGCTAGCAAGCGGCGAAAAACGCCAAGCTTTATTAACCAAGTTAATCGATCAACATGGCACAGGTCGACTGCTATTTAGAAACACACGCGCTAGTATTCAGGGCTTTCCAGAACGATGCCTTCACCCCACTGCGTTATCTTTGCCCAAAGAATATGCAGTATCGATGTCCTTAGAAGACGATATTAGGTTGTCGCTGCATCCAGAACGCGGTCCTTTGGTAAATGATGGCTGGACAGCATTTGATCCACGAGTCAAATGGCTGGTCGAATTGCTAGAGGCCAACAAGAAAGAAAAGGTTTTGGTGATTTGTGCATATGCCTCTACGGCCTTGCAACTCGCCGAATATTTGCGTCAAAAGACCGCGATTCGTCACAGTGTTTTCCACGAAAACATGTCGATTGTAGATCGTGATAGAGCGGCTCATTTTTTTGCCACCGACGAACAAGGCGCCCAAGTGTTGCTGTGCAGTGAGATTGGCAGCGAAGGCCGCAATTTCCAGTTTAGTCGCCACTTGGTTTTATTTGACTTGCCGCTCAATCCTGATTTGCTCGAACAGCGCATTGGTCGCCTTGATCGCATTGGTCAAAAACATGATATCAATTTGCATGTGCCTTATTTTAAGGAAACAGCTCAAGAGGTGCTGTTTAACTGGTACGAACAAGGCCTAGGCGCATTTGAACATACCTGCGCCGTTGGCGGAGAGGTCTATCAAACGATTGAAGATGATTTGCATGTCGCAATTGCTAGCCCAAGCGACACGGAACTAACGGACGACATTATTGCACAAACAGCGTCGTTAACCGCTGAGCTTAAAACTAAAATAGAACAAGGTAGAGACAAACTTTTAGAGCTAAACGCATCCGGCAGCGGCAAGGTAGATGAAGTCTTAGACCGCATCATTGCGGCTGAAAACCCAGTCACAATTTTACGCTTTATGACACGTTTGTTAGATGCGTTGGGTGTCATTCAAGAAGATAAGGATGATTTTAGTTTTATTCTGCGCCCGACAGAAACCCTAATTCACCAGTTACCAGGACTGACCGAAGATGGTTTGGAAGTGACCTATCATCGCGCCACCGCAACCAAATTTGAACAGTTGCAGTTTTTAAACTGGGATAACAACTTAGTCCAACACTGTCTAGACGCGGTAACAACGGATGTGATGGGAAAAAGCAGCATGGCATTTGCAAAAATACCTGAGCTGCCCACTGGCGCATTTTGGATTGAATGCACTTACGTACTAAACGCATCGGCAGAATCATCTTTTCAGCTTTATAGATTCTTACCACCGACACCTCTAAAAGTGTGTATCGATGCAAAGAACAAAGCCTCCGATATTGAGTTTGAAGGTTTATTTAACATAAAGCGTAAAGTCGCTTTGCAATTGCTACAAGCATTGGCAGACCAAATTACTAACGGTCTGCAAGCGGCAATGACAATCGGCCAACAAACTCTAAAAGCGACGCAAAATCAGGCCTTGCAAAATATGCAACATGATCTTGAAAATGAGATAAACCGCCTAAGTGACCTACAAAAATCTAATCCATCAATTAGGGATGAAGAGATTGAGTTTATCCGAAACCAGCGCGAGCAACTGACGGTCATTATCAGTCAGGCAGAGCCGAGTTTGGACAGCCTTAGGATAGTAATAAACAATCCTTGATAAGTTTAGTTTAAAAGGTTTAATGTGACTGAAATAACACCATGGCATTGATAAATTACGACCCGCCAACGTCGCCATATTTGGATATTTTGCACCGAGATGAAGACCTGCTTGTTTTAAATAAACAAGCAGGCTTGTTGAGTGTTCCTGGCAAAGCGGCTGAACACAAAGACTGCCTGCAATCAAGAGTGCAAAGAGTCTTCCCCAGTGCTACCGTAGTGCATCGTTTAGACATGGCAACCTCTGGTGTGATCATATTCGCATTGAACAAAGCGGCGCATGTGAGTGTTTCACAGCAGTTAGAAAAAAGGCAAACAAGTAAAAGGTATTTTGCGCGAGTATTTGGGGTTCCAAGCGAACAAAAAGGCATCATTGACTTACCACTAATCTGTGATTGGCCAAATCGTCCGAAACAAAAAATAGACCACGAACACGGCAAAGCCTCACAAACACATTGGCAGGTGATAGACCATGACGCACATTCAAGCTTGATTGAGCTAACGCCTATCACCGGGCGCTCGCATCAACTAAGAGTGCATATGGTTGCATTGGGACACCCAATATTGGGCGACAGACTATATGCTCACGAGCACGCGCTAGCGCTAAGTCCGCGTTTGTGCTTGCATGCCTACTCGCATCAAATCACCCACCCTGCTAGTGGCAGAGCGATAGAGTTTAGCTGTGAGATTAGTTTTTGATAATTAATATTTACACTTAATGTATGCTGACTAAAAAAAGTTTTGTAAACACTATCTAATTTTATAAAGCGGTGTAGAATCCGCGCCGTTCCTTTCTATCATTTGACTGCCCATGGCAATTGGTTTCCACGAAAAAAGAGAAAAAAACCTCTTACAGCTATCTTTTTATATAGCAGGGCTGTTTGTTTTTGTCGCTTTTGGCTTCGCCTATCTTACACACTCTGGTGCTATATTATTCGATGGTGTTTACTCCCTCATCGCATTTTTTATGGCTTTGCTAACACTTAAAGTTGCCAATTTAGTGCAACTGCCAGACGATGACCGTTTTCACTTCGGATACACGGCGATTGAGCCTACCCTAAATTTGTTTAAGTCGCTGATTATTATCGCAACGTGTTTGTACGCCGTATTTGGCTCTATTCATAGCTTTATGGCAGGTGGAAATGCGGCCAAATATGATGTCGCAATGATTTATGGTGTGTTTGCCACGATTGCTTGCTTTTCGATATCCGCTTACATGCGCCATGCGGGCAAATCATTACGTTCAGAGCTAGTCAAGGTTGACGCGCACACTTGGTTTGTTGACGGCGTATTAAGCGCATCGATTCTACTGGGTTTTGCGATCGCTTATGCGCTTGAGCACTTTGGCTATAGCGCTTATGCGCCATATGTTGACCCCCTGTTGTTAATTATCTTGGGTATTTCAATTTTGCCCATCCCTGTAAAAATTATGCTCGATAGTCTCAATGAAGTCATTCACAAAGCACCGCCAGAGAGCGTTACCGCGGTGATTGAAAAAAGGCTAAAGCAGTCCTTGTCATCCGTTCCCTATCGGCACGTAGAAGTGCGCATTAGTAAAAGTGGTAGAGACATTTATTTGTTGGTGCATATTATCGTCCACAAATCATTTGGTGCTATCACCGTGCAAGAACTCGACAACATTCGCAAACAGTCAGAAAGCACTATGCGCGAGTGGAACCCCTCTATCATTATGGACATATTGTTTATTTGCGATCCGGACCTAGCCGACTAAACTTTAAACGTCATTGCTTGCTCGCTATGCTTTTAGCGTGATTCTCTTGGCAAACATCACGCCTGTGCATTTTTATCCGTCTATTTGGGCTAATTGTGATAAAAACATTGTGCGTTGCTTAGCCCAAGTACTAGAATCACACCCTTTATTAAATTACGCACTTAGGAGGCACTTGAGTTTTGATAACCATCATAAAAAATGCTGATGTATATTCACCTCAACATTTAGGCTTGCAACACATCATGGTTGCCAACAACAAAATAGTCTATGTGGGTACAACTCTGCCTGAGTTAAATTTGGACCATTACGTTGTTGATGCTGATGGTTGCTTGGTAGTGCCAGGGTTTGTTGATGGCCATACACATATCACCGGAGGTGGTGGCGAAGCAGGTTTTTCAACACGGGTACCACCCGTGCCATTAAGTAAGTTTACACGTGCAGGTGTCACAACGGCCGTAGGTTTGCTCGGTACAGATGACATAACACGCAGCACCGAGTCATTGGTTGCTCAGGTGTATGCATTGCGCGAGGAAGGCTTTTCGGCGTATTGTTATACGGGTGGATATCATCTACCGCCCACGACATTGACCGGCTCTGTGCAATCAGACATCGTCTTTATTGAACCTGTCGTAGGGGTGGGCGAACTCGCCATTAGTGACCATCGCTCTAGTCAACCAACACTAAACGAATTGCTAAAAATAGCATCGCAAGCGCATGTTGCACGCTTGATGACAGGCAAAGCAGGCATGTTACATCTGCATTTAGGCGACGGCGAACGCGGTTTAAGTTTGGTACGTGAAGCCTTGCAAACCTCAGAAATTCCGGCCAGAACATATAACCCGACGCATATAAATCGCCAAAAGTTTTTGTTTGAAGAAGCGTGTGATTTAGCCAAACAAGGCTGTTGGATTGACGTTACCGCGTTTGAAACCGACGGTGTAGGCTATGAACCTGCTGATGCTCTGCTGCGCTACATGGGTCAATCATTACCCCAAGACAAGCTTACAATTAGCTCTGACGGCGGCGGTTGTTTGCCAGACTTCCATATCGATGGCAGTCTAAAGAAAATGGATTTTGCAGAATCACAGTCAATGACAGACATCTTTTTTGAACTATTAGATAATGGTCAAGATATTGCCAAGTTTTTACCATTCTTCACTTTAAACGTTGCGCAATTGATGAATTTTCATCACAAGGGTAGGATTGTATCAGGCGCGGATGCAGACATAGTTGTTTTTAATAAAAACAAACGAATTGAGCATGTAATGGCAATGGGCCAGTGGCATGTTAAACATCAACAGCAAGTTAAAACAGGTACTTTCGAGTAAATATTATGCCATCTCCAAGTATAGACGGCACCCAAAGAGGATATGTAATTCCGATTGGTGGTGCAGAAGAGAAATTAGACAATCCAGAAATTCTAGCTAAGTTTGTTGAGCTGTCGGGCGGTAAAGACGCAATCATTACGATTATTCCAACCGCTTCTCAGTTAGACGATACCGGTAGTCGCTATCAAAAGATTTTTGAAGATATAGGCGTTAAAAAGACCTATTCGTTACCAATAAGCGAGCGCAGTGATGCGCAAAACCCTGACTATGTGAAAACCCTTGAAAAAAGCACTGGCATTTTTATCACCGGTGGCAATCAACTTAGGCTGTCGACGATTTTGGGTGGCACGCCTATCGCCAAAACTATCCGTCAGCTCAATGCACAAGGTGTCAATTACGCAGGTACATCAGCAGGTGCCGCCATCGTCTCACAACATATGATTACCGGCGGCAGTGCGGGTATTGTGCCGACCGAAGGTGGTGTTAACTTAGCCCCAGGAATGGGGTTGATAAATACGATTGTTGTTGACCAACATTTTAACGAGCGCAATCGACTCGCACGCTTGCTCTCAGCAGTCAGTTATAATCCATTTTTAATCGGCATTGGATTAGATGAAGACACTGCCGCTTTTATTGATGCGGATAACGTATTTACCGTCGTGGGAAGCGGCGCAATTACGGTGGTGGACACTAGTGACATTGAGTATTCATCCATGGCCGAAGCGCGCACAGGGGATGCACTAACCTTGCTTAACGTTAAACTGCATATTATTGCGGCTGGCGGTCGTTACGATATTGGCGAACGTAAAGCGTATATTAGCTAAGGCTAGTAGGCGCTTAATAATTTATCGAAAAGGTGGCGTAAGCTGCCTTTTTTATGTACTTTTGTAAGCTATTGTTGTTTACAACGCACCTCACTTCTCCAAGGATGTACAATCAATGAAGATTCTTAGCAAAAACGTTTACGTCGGCCCAAATGTATACGCAAACTTTCCTGTTATATGCTACCAAATTGATATCGGTGAGCTAGAGAAGTGGCCTTCAGTTAAGCTAGGTTCTGACTTTATTGAAGGGCTCGTCTCTGCTATCCCCAGCCTTCAGCAGCATGGTTGTTCGTATGGCAATGAAGGTGGTTTTTTGCGCCGATTAAGAGAAGACGAAGGAACATGGATTGGACATATATGGGAACACGTTGCCCTTGAATTACAGAATATGGCCGGCTCGGCAGTCACCTTCGGACGCACCCGAAGTCTCAACGAAAAGGGCTGTTATTATGTGGTTTATCAATATCATCAACGCGATGTAGGGTTAGAAGCAGGCGCGCTAGGACTCAAACTACTGACTCATTTGATGCCCAAGCATGTACAAGACGCTATTAGTGCAGAGATTGATCCAGAATTTGATTTTTCTGACGAATTAACGGATTTTATTAAAATGGCACAACGCAAAGAATTTGGGCCAAGCACCGCATCACTTGTAGCAGCAGCCCAAGCGCGTGATATCCCTTGGCTTCGTTTAAACAACTACAGTTTGGTTCAATTTGGGCATGGAAAATATCAGAAACGCATCCAAGCTACTATCACCAGCGAAACCAAACATATTGCGGTTGAGATTTCTTGCGATAAAGAAGACACACACAACTTGCTTAACGATTTAGGGCTGCCTGTACCTCAGCAGATGATGGTGTATGGAGAGCGCCAAGCGATTAGAGCCGCAAAAAAAATTGGCCTTCCAGTCGTACTAAAGCCACTCAATGCGAATCATGGCCGAGGGGTAAGCATTAATCTAACGACCGACGAAGAGATCGCGGCTGCCTTCAACGAAGCACAAAAACACGGTACCAGTCGCGCCGTGCTTGTTGAAAGTTTTTTAACTGGCTATGACCATCGAATGTTAGTGGTTAATAACGAACTAGTGGCGGTGGCAAAGCGAGTACCGGGACATGTCACCGGAGACGGCGAGAGTACTATTGAGCAACTTGTTGATATCGTCAATAGTGATCCACGCCGAGGTGTTGGGCACGAAAAAGTGTTGACGCGTTTGGAGTTAGATAATCAAGCGCTTAGGTTGCTAGAGGATGCCGGCTATGATGAAGAAACTGTGCTCGAAAGAGATCACGTTTTCTTTCTTCGCTCTACAGCAAACTTATCAACAGGCGGAACCGCAATAGACGTTACTGACATCGTGCATCCTGACAATCGAGATATGGCGATAAGAGCAATAAGAGCAATCGGCTTGGACATCGGCGGCGTTGATTTTTTAACCGACGATATTAGTAAATCGTATAAAGAAATAGGAGGCGGAATCTGTGAGTGCAATGCAGCACCAGGGTTTAGAATGCATGTTGCGCCAAGTGCAGGTAAACCTAGAGATGTCGCTGGCAAAGTCATGGATATGTTGTTTCCTGCCGGCAGCAATGCTCGGATTCCAGTAGCAGGTATCACTGGCACCAATGGCAAGACTACGACCTCAAGAATGCTCGCCAGTATTATGAAAAGCGCTGGTTTTACTACCGGTATGACATCGACCGACGGGGTGTACATAGACGGTCATTTGACGGTCAAAGGTGACATGACAGGGCCTACTTCTGCGCAAATCGTATTGAGAGACCCAAGTGTCGATTTTGCAATAATGGAAACAGCTCGCGGAGGCATTGTCAAGCGAGGACTTGGCTACACCACTTGTAACGTCGGCGCCTGCTTAAATATATCTGCTGATCACTTAGGGCTCAGAGGTGTCGATACGCTAGAACAATTGGCGCAAATAAAACGCGTAGTAGTCGAAGTTGCCCAAGACTGTGTAGTCCTAAATGCCGATGATATTCACTGCTTACAAATGGCTGAATTCTGCGAAGCCAAACAAATCTGTTATGTCACTATTGACTCTGGACATGGATTAGTGCGCGAACATATCCGTCAAGGAGGGATGGCCGTTGTATTGGAAAAAGGCATTAACGGTGACATGATCACTATCTACGACAAGGGTGCCCATATTCCGTTATTGTGGACACATTTAATCCCCGCGACCATCGAGGGAAAAGCAATGCACAATGTGCAAAATGCTATGTTTGCGACAGCCATAGCCTATAGCTTTGACACATCACTAGAAGACATTCGCCAAGGGTTAAGAATATTCAACACATCTTTTTATCAGGCTCCAGGTAGACTCAATATATTTGATGAACATCCGTTCAAGGTTATTTTAGACTATGCGCACAATCCAGCCGCCATAAAAACGATTAGAGATTTGGCATTGCGTTTGGACGTCAAGGGCAAACGTCGCATTGTGATTGCAATGCCAGGCGATAGACGAAATGAAGATATTATCGAAGCAGCCAACATCGTGGCTGGGGCATTTGATAGTTATGTTTGCAAAGCGGACGACGACCGGCGCGGCAGGGGCGATGATGAAGTGCCTATGTTACTTAAAAACACATTGATAACAGCCGGTGTTGATGAAGATAAAATTGAGCTTATCCCAAACGAAGAGGAAGCCGTCGAAGGGGCTCTTAAAGGCTGCGCTCAGGGCGACCTACTGATTATTTTAGGCGATAATATCACGCGGTGCTGGAAGCAAATCGTACATTTTAATGACAGCTCTACTGTCAAATTTGATGAGAACTCAAAACCGTCGCAAGACTTTCCCGAGAAACTATTCGAACCGATAGAGCACAAGTTTGAGCTCTTACAAGGGCAGCGAATTGTTCAGGATGAGCGCGGTGTGCACATCGTTATGGAAAGAGATGAAGATTCTGACTAAAATCTTCCCTGATTATAAACTGGCCGAGGCCAAGTATGCATTTTGAGCTTGATGAAGTAAGACGATTGACCGGTCCGAACTTGTTGTCGGATGAGGCCGGTGCTATCGCAGATGTATTTTTTGACAGTGAAGATGCAATGTCAGTTGTGCAATGCTGGCAAAAACACATTGAACGCTGCCAATCAAGCTTAGGCGATGAAGCACGCTGGCCCTACACAACATACGCTCGTTTGTACGTTGGCGGCGCAAGCGTTTCCATATCAGCGCCCATGGACCTTTTGTATAGCGCTTGTGACTTACTCGAACTTGCGTGGGAGCTGTGTGTTGAGGAAATGTGTTCTCAAGCGTTGTCTCTTGAGCAACCATACGCCCAAAAACAAGGCTATATAGGTCAGCCTTCAAGCCCCATAGACCAGCAGGGCCGCCTAGCCGAATTGAAACACACAATACTGGCAGAAAAAAAACCTGATTTAATAACCATCATAAACCTTGCGCAGTTGCATAATGTTACTTGCTTGGCAGATGACGAGGTCATCAGCTTGGGCATGGGTTCGAGTCTTCAGGTCTGGCCCATTGATGAACTACCCGATATCGCTGATATTGATTGGCGACGCTACCAAAAAGTGCCGTTAGCACTCATCACCGGCACCAATGGAAAATCAACGAGTGTAAGACTAGCAGCAGAAATTGCAAAAGCGGCAGGTTTAAGTGCCGGCATTACCTCGACAGATTTCATCAAGGTAGGTGATACTGTTATCGATAAAGGCGACTACTCTGGCCCTGGCGGTGCAAGAATGCTTTTGCGTGATAAACGCACCGAGATTGCATTTTTAGAAGTAGCAAGGGGCGGACTGCTCAGACGCGGCTTGCCGGTTTCAATTGCAGATGCCTGCCTAGTCACTAATGCGGCAAGCGACCACTTAGGCCAATACGGCATCAATACTGTAGATGAAATCGCTGACGTTAAAATGATGGTGGCTAAGGCGATTAATACCTCAGGGACATTGGTATTAAACGCGGATGATAAACGCCTGGCGGCGCTAGGCAACAACTTGGACAAACCAATCTGTTGGTTTAGTCGAGACAAAAGCAATGCCAATATCGTTCGCGCAATTGCCACGCAGCAACCTTGCGTTTATACACACCAAGACGAGTTCGTCTATCATCACAAAGCGCCAATAAGTATCGCCAAAATAAGCGCAGTGCCAATGACCGTAGGTGGCAACGCATTACATAACATCGAAAATGCCTGCGGCGTGATAGGCTTATGCAAAGCCATTGGAATAAGCGATTTTGCAATTAAAACGGGTTTGATGCACTTTGCCAGTTCTGCAAAGGACAACCCCGGCAGGGGCAATCTATATAAGCTTAACGGCATTAGCATCGTGGTGGATTTTGCTCACAACAGCCATAGTATGCAAGCGGTGTTGAACATGGCTGCAAGTATGCCAGCTAAGCGTAAGCATATTATGTTTAGTCATGCCGGTGATCGCTCCGACAGCGCGATAGTCGAAGTGACAGAAGCAGTTAGGCAATTTGCTCCCGATACGTTTGTCTTGGCCGAAATTGAACAGTATTTGAGGGGACGCACATTAGGTGATGTTTCCAGCATAGTACGCGCATATTTAATCAGCATGAATGTTCCTAAGCAGTCTATTTTACTTACTGATACACCATTAGAGGGCGCTAAACAACTGATCCAAAAAGCAAACGAAGGCGACTTGATACTCATGTTTGTATTAAGCGAACGAGATAAAGTGCAAGCCTATCTAGAATCCCTGCAACAAGGCATTAAATAATAATAGTGATTCGCCGATACTAAAGGGAATCTCAGGCAAACAAACTTAGTCACTATTATCGTGTATTTTATTTACCCCAAACGCACTCTATCAAACATTGCCACAAAGCCCAAGAGTGCGCTTGCTAGCTTTGCAATGATGAGCATGTTTGTGATGTCCGGCTCAATAATCGGTCAATCGATGCCTCAGTCAGAATTGTTTGCTGTAGATGTTGCTGAGTCGATGCAAAAAGACGAATACATAGAACTCGCGCATAATGCAGGTAATATCAAAGTTCGCTTGTTTAAAGCAGAATTGCCCTTAAACAAAGGCCTAGTTATCTTCGTTCCCGATGCCAATAGCGGGTTTGGAAGGGCTACCTCTATAACCAAGCTGGCTTCTGTACTGCCCGCTTGGGGCTGGACTACTCTAATCCTACCCAGTATCGAGCTTAACCATGACGAGTTGATTGACATCGAAGCGGCTATGCAAACAAATAGTCAAGTTTCTGAAGCGCCCATTCGAGATCAAAGCTCGGAAGAAACGCCAGTAACCCAAGCACAAACTGTGGATACATCGGCACCGACCACTAATCCTGAAACCCAAACGCGCTTAGCTCAGCTTAATCAAAAAGTAGATTTAGAAGCCTTTCCTGCTGAAGCATTTACAAGCTTTGAAGAGCAGTTAATTGAACAACTCGCCTCTGTAGATAAGCAAATGCTTAACGTACTTGGTCACCGACTCGTTATCAGCCAAGGACTATCCGCAGCAATGTTGCTAAAATATTATTCTGAACGCCCGACAAGCAGCCCCGATGCTCTTGTTATCAACAACCCCTACTGGCCTAAGCACGAAGTCAATCAGTCGATACCCAATTTTTTAGCGCAGACGTCTATGCCCGTATTGGACATTCTCAGTCAAGCTGACAATCGGTGGAGCAAAGCGTCACAGAAGCAACGAAGAGTAGCGGCAAAAATCAACCTCAAATCGATGTACCGTCAAAGTGCATCTTACGGTGTTGGCCAGCACGAGGATGAACTTGATGTCTTAGCTAAGGATATCTATGGATGGACTAGCTTTTTAGGGTGGTAAACGTTAGTTCGAAAAAGTGAGTGCAATACAACCCGATACTTATCAATAACTTAATCTTAATATCACTTTTTCGACTACATTTATCTGAGGTCAGCACTATACTTTTATCTCAATTCAACAATGGTAGTATATTGTGCTAGTTCAGCAGTTTGTTGACCGCAAGTCAGTTCAATTGAGCTTTTATTTGCGATCTTTTTGGCAGAACGAGATTCCTCATAGCGAACTAAGAATATTCATCTGGGATGTCTTGGAGGAATGGACTCAAGTAAGCGATACCAATTTACAAATGTATAGTCAAAAGGAACGACTTTTTTGGCATCTTATTTATCAGGCGGCATATTGGGAGCCCTTTGAGCTACTTGACCAAGACCAAATCCAACCACAGTTAGAAAGTTGCTTATACTTTATGGAGAGTGGTACTTTGTGCCCGCTTGACATTGTAGGCATTCGACCCTAATAACGTCTCTAATTCAAACTCAATACCTTAACTAAGCAGTGCAAACTCTGTTGCGACCTTCAAACTTGGCTGAATAGAGAGCCTGGTCTGCCTCTTCTAACCACAACATGGGCGTGGTGTAGTCGAGTTTAAATTGAGCTAACCCAATGCTTACCTTAAAACTAATGGGCGTATTATCATATATCGATGTGCTATCTTCACATTTCTTTCTCAAGCGCTCGGCAACGATTTGCGCGCTATTGATATCCGTATTGGGTAGTAGTATAGAAAACTCTTCTCCGCCAAAACGACCAACTACATCGGTTTCTCGCATGGTTTCTCTGATAATATCGGCAAGTTTTATAATCACAGAGTCGCCGCCTTGGTGACCATGAGTGTCGTTGACTTTCTTGAAATGATCGATATCTAACATCATTAGCGTTGCCGGTGTATTTTCGTTTCTTTGCGCCAATTTATAATCGGACTCAAATCGCTCTTGCCAATAACGCCGATTAAACAATCCTGTCAAGCCATCAATCCGGCTTGATTTTTCAAGTTCTGCATTTAGCAGCTCAATCTTTTGTTTACTGATTGCTTGATCGGTTACGTCATATACTAACACGCATAGTTTTTCGACCTCGCCAGCACTATTCTGGACAGGAAAAATAGTCACGTTTTGATACATAAATTCGGACACAGACGTAATCGGTCTAGCGCTTTCGAACTTGAACAAATAGGGCCGTTGTTCCCATAGAATAAACATGGGCGTCTTCACGGAAAAAACCGGATCGCATTTGTTTTGAAACCAATTTTTGTCTAATTCTGGAAATATGCTAAAAATGGATTGGCCTGCAACATCCTCAATCGCTCGATTAGTGTGATTTTGCATAAACTTATTCCAGTCTCTCAAGGAATAGTCTTTCTCAATGATCAATATGCCGACTTCGATAGACTGAATAAGATTACTTTGCCAGTTGTTTGCTAATGCCATGCTATCCATGCGCTGCTCCACTTAGGTCATTATTATGCAGTTTAGACGAAATCATTCGCTCAAATATCGCGTCTGCATGATGCTCTGGTATCAAAAATAGCAACTCAAAATCCATGCTGTGATTAGCAATCGAATATTCAATTTCAATCATCAGCACTTGTTTCCATTTAACACTTTGAGATTCCACTAAGTTTTTGACATCGCAGTGCATGCCCAAGATAATGGGTGTGTTGTGCGAAAACGCTAGTTGAAGTGCATCTGAAAGCGCATTTAAGCATGCGCCAATGATAATATTGCTTAAGTCCATCAACGCTTCAACATTTCTATGCATATCATGTTCAGAGTAACCTAATAGCTCACTCAGACTATCGGCATTGGCATCATTGAATAATATTATTGCCTCGCCGCTTAGGCCTTGTGCAACAAAGCCTTTGGACACTGCGGAGACCTTAGCGTTTTTGGTGCTTTCGACCAGCGCCATTTGTAACTCGTTGGCATGTAGCAAGTTAACCTTGGGGACGGGTAACTCTATAAACTGATTTAAAATCTTACCAAACGACTCACCTGCTCTGCCCATTGCAACGTTTGCGAGTTCTTGCAATGCATCAAACTTGTCGGCTTGTGAGGTGAATGCCTCAACACCCGTCACTCTCGTTTGAGGCGTTTTTTGCTCTGCGTGTTCGAGAACCTCGTCACTCGCGCAAAAAACACCAAATTTTTCTAAAATCTCGTTTAGAATTCCGCTCTTTATAGGCTTAGCAATGAAGTCTAGTGCGCCTAATGCTAAGATCCGTTTGCGAGCTTCTGGCTGAACATCACCTGAAATAACGATGACCATCGTGGGTAAATCGTTGTCTCTGATCTGTTGCATGACCTGATAACCATCCATTACTGGCATATTCAAATCCAAGAACAATACATCAGCTTGGCCTTGTTTTATGTTTTCGATTGCCTGTTCGCCGTTATCAGCATAGGAAATATCGACATCCCACTCACTAGGAAGAGATGACGCTAACATGCGTTGAGCAAATTTAGAATCATCACAAATCGTAATAGGTAAACTCATAACCGACCCCTAAATCGCTACAGGTGCTTTGATGTGCGGATGGCATTGATAATCGACTAGTTCAAAATCATCAATCGTAAAGTCAAAAATATTGTTTACAGCAGCATTTATCTTCATTGTTGGTGCTGGGAATGGTGCTCGACTCAACTGCAATTCAACTTGTTCGAGATGGTTCAGATACAAATGCGCATCACCAAAGGTGTGAACAAAATCACCTAACTCTAATTGGCATACCTGTGCAATCATCATAGTGAATAACGCATAGCTGGCAATGTTAAAAGGCACGCCCAGAAAAATATCGCCACTTCTTTGATACAGTTGACAGGATAATTTTCCATTTAGCACATAGAACTGAAAAAGCGTGTGGCACGGCGGGAGAGCTTGCTTGCCCATTGCTGCATTTTCTTTAGGAGAATACTGCGTGTCAGGTAAAGCACTTGGATTCCATGCGCTTATAATTAATCTTCTCGAATCAGGATTGTGTTTTATCTGTTCTATTAATTCACTCAGTTGATCAACTAAATGGCCGTCTGCCCCTTCCCAACTTCTCCATTGCTTTCCATACACCGGACCCAATTCACCATCTTCTGTGGCCCACTCATCCCAAATTGAAACGCCATTCTCTTTTAGATACGCAATGTTAGTGTCGCCTTTTATAAACCACAGCAACTCGTGGATAATAGAGCGCATGTGACATTTTTTGGTTGTCACTAGTGGAAAGCCTTTGCTGAGATCAAAGCGCATCTGATACCCAAACACACTCAAGGTGCCAGTGCCGGTGCGGTCTTCTTTTTTTACGCCGTTTTCTTTGACATGCCGCATAAGGTCTAAATACGTCTGCACTCAATTATCTCCAATAAGATCGTTTTATCTATTATCGTGTCTATTAGGCTTTGACACCGCGTTTAAGACTATACACAGTTAACGCTGCACCGGCCAAAATCATAGGAATGCATAAGATTTGGCCTTGGGATAAGCCCGAAGCATACAGACCCAAATGCAAGTCTGGCTCTCTAAAGTACTCAACTATGAATCTAAAGCTACCATAACCGATTAAGAATAACCCGCCAACTGAGCCTACCGGTCTTGGTTTTGCAGAATATAACCATAAAATAACGAACAACAAGGCGCCTTCCAAGGCAAACTCGTACAACTGCGATGGGTGTCGTGGGTCAGGGCCCGCACCTGGAAATACAAACGCCCAAGGAACATCAGTGGTTCTTCCCCATAGCTCTCCGTTGATAAAGTTACCGATACGTCCGGCACCTAAGCCGACAGGTACCAATGGCGCTATAAAATCACCTACGTGCAAAAATGACCAATTCTGTTTTTTTGCATATAAATAAGCCGCCAAAACAACCCCTATACAACCGCCGTGAAAAGACATTCCGCCTTCCCAAATGCGCAATAAATATATCGGATCTTCTAAAAAATAGGCAAAATTATAAAACAAAACATATCCGATTCTGCCACCAATAATAACCCCGACAAAGCACCAAAATAACAAGTCGCTTAATTCATCTTTGCTCCAAGAGGTTCTTGACAAGCGTCGATTCGCTAACAGGAACGCGGCTGCAAAACCTATTAAATACATCAAACCATACCAACGCAAGGCCAGTGGTCCAATCTCAAATATAATCGGGTCGATATTGGGAAAAGCGAGGTGTGGAGTTGCGCTCATTTTTTTATTCTATTCCTATTATCATTCGTAAACTAACCAACACTAAAAATCCAGCGAAGAGGCGTTTTAAATTTGATGTATCGATGCGTTGACCAAACCGGGCGCCGAAAGGAGCCGTTAACATAGAGGTTGAGATTATACCCAAGGTTGCTGGCAAGTATACATAGCCCAGTGAGCCACTGGGCAGGTTTTCGACAGACCAACCGGTATAAACAAAGCTAGCGGTACCAAACAGAGCAATCACTATTCCGCTAAAAGCCGCACAACCGATAGCTTTACGGATATTCACCTTAAACCAAACTAGTGCAGGCACAATTAACGCCCCTCCGCCAATGCCCATCAATGCCGCTATAAAACCAGTGCCCAAGCCGATGGTCGCTAAACCGGAATGAGAAAGCGAATGTGCACGCGCTATTTGTGGTTTTCTTTTACGCGAACCCAGCACCATTTGCAGTGCAATAACAATCACCAATACAGCAAAAATTCTTTGTAACATGACGCCCGAAATATGACTCGCAAACTGAGCCCCTAAGGTCGCTCCAAACGCAATACCGATGGCGCAGTACATAATAATGTTGCGATCAAGGTTGCTTAGCCTGTAATGACTATGCGCAGACGACAACCCCGTCATAATAACAGTTGATAAGGATGTTGCTACGGCAATAGGCATGCTTAAACCAATATCAATATCCAAAAAAATATGGAGCATAAACACCAAAGCAGGCACGATTATGAGACCTCCTCCAATGCCTAACAGGCCCGCCAAGAGGCCCACAATGGCACCTAAGCCAACACACAGCAAGAATATTTGAATACTGGGGTCCATAACGCTAACAACCTGCCCGGATTAAGCCACCTAGGCCTCTGCTTTCCAAATATTTGTCAACAATAAGCTTGACGTCTGCCGGAGATTCCGAGGATAAAATGGTGGGCAGCAGCAATTCCAACTCACGTAATTCGGTATTGCGTATCACCCAATTTATTTTACGCAAACTGTGAGCATTCATACTCAATTTTCGGTAGCCCATCGCCATCAGTAATAAAGCGCCACTTGGGTCACCCGCTAACTCGCCACAAACTGTCACGGGGATATTGCAGCGATTAGACGTTTGAACAATGTGATACAAAGCAATCAGCACGGAAGGATGATAGCTAGAATAAAGACCCGCTACACGCGGATTATTGCGATCTACGGCTAGCAAATATTGTGTTAAGTCATTAGTGCCGACGGAAAAGAAGTCTACACGTTGTGCTAACTGCTCTAATTGGAAAATAACCGCTGGCACCTCTAACATCACCCCAATCGCTGGTTTTGATAGCATCTCGCCGCGCTTCAAAGCCTCCTCTTTCACTTCAAGAAAGGCTTGTTTGATGAGGCGTTTTGAATCGTCAATTTCTGCTATAGACGAGATCATAGGTAGCAATATATGTAAATTGGTCAAACCAATGCTGGCTCTCAACATCGCTCGCACTTGCACCAAAAAAATGTCAGGGTGGTCTAGCGTCAATCTGATACCGCGCCATCCTAGAAACGGATTGTCTTCGTTGATCGGAAAATAAGGCAAGGGCTTGTCACCGCCGACATCAAGCGTGCGCATGGTCATTTCTTTATTCGGAAAGGCGCTTAATAAACGACGATAAAGTTGAAATTGCTCTTGCTCTGAGGGAAATCTTTCGCGCAGCATGAAGGGAATTTCAGTGCGGTATAGGCCAACACCAGCGCTCTGCTCATATTGAGTTAGTTCGACTTCGGCTGACAAGCCGGCATTGACTAACAGGCTCATTTCACAATTATCTTTGCTTATCGTTGCGGCGTCAGATTCTTGCTCAATACGCTTATGAAGCGCTTCCTCTTCAGCAATGAGTTGTAAGTACTCACTTTTAGCCTGAGGCTCGGGTGATATAATAACTCTGCCAGAATAACCATCAACGAATAGTTCTTTGCGGTCAAACATACTTAACGGAACAGCGCCTAACCCCATCACAGCCGGCACCCCCATTGCCCGAGCCAAAATCGCAGCGTGACTATTGTTTGACCCCTGGATTGAGACGATGGCTTTGAGTTTGCGGTGTGAGAATTCTGCTAGCATTGAGGCAGTTACCTCTTTGGCGACCAAAATAATCCCCTGCTCTAGCAGCGCTGACTCTTCGTTTGTAAGCGCAATATTGGTTGCATTCAGAATGTTTGCTAAAATACGGTTCGATAAATCGACAATATCGACCGCTCGCTCCTGCATGTATGCATCCTCCATATTTTTGAAGCGCGATGCATAGTCATCCACAACCAATTTTAGAGCCGACGCCGCGCTCCATCCAAGTTTAATTTTTTTCTCAACTTCGCGGCCTAAGCTGTTGGCATCTAGCAACTGGTGGTACAGCTGAAAAATCGATTTAACATCGTCAGGAATGCTGTCACTAAGGTTGTCGGATAAGCGGCTTACCTGCTCCCGTGTTATCTGAACCGCGTGTCGATAAACTGAAACCTGCTCTTCAGGTTCACTAGAACGACTGACCATTAATTGGCTAAGTTCGTACTTTATATTTTGTACAAGCCCTATACCAAGAGACAAACCAGAGGACCCTGGCACGCCATTAATGCTTTTTTGATTTGAATTAACGAAACCGTCATCTGAAGATGAATACCCTAGCATCTCAGCATTGGCTATTTCTAAGGCGATTTGGGTCGCCAGTGTGACCAAAAAAGCTTCTTCATCTTCACTAAACCTTCGAATGCTTTTTTGCTGCATCGATAGCACGCCTAAGACTTTCCTTTGATGGATGATAGGCGTGCCAATAAAGGCGAAAAAGTTTTCTTCTTTTACCTCAGGGTAATGTTTAAAACGCGGATGAATGGGGGCATTTTCAATATTTAAGGGCTCTTCTCGCTGCCCAACTAAACCAATGAGGCCTTCACTAAAGCCTATTCTAACCTTATTGATAGCAGACTTTTCGAATCCATCGGTCGCTTTTAGGACTAGCTCTTGTGTTTTATAGTCGGCTAAATAAATTGCGCAAGCGTCAACCTTCATGGTTTCGCGCACAAGAGACACTAAGCGATCTAGAGCCTGATCCAAGCCTGGAATTTGGTTAACTTCTTGGACGATCCGTTTTAAGGTAGTCAGCACTTTTAAAACCTCTTTGCTTTTATCAGCAATCTATTATTAATCGCTGCTTCTAGCCCGACGTCTTTTGTTGCGACGGTTTTGAGATGAACCCGATTTCAGTAAAGGTGATTTTGCGGCAGCCAACACTAAAGGGGAGAATTCTTTCATCGCTTTTCGGTATACTTCGCGCTTAAATGACACCACGTTGCGTATTGGATACCAATAACTCACCCATCGCCAGTCGTCAAACTCTGGATGACCAGATTGCAACAAATCGACATCTTTCTCCTCACACGTGAGCGAGAGCAAAAACCATTTTTGTTTTTGCCCAATACAAACAGGAGCAGTTCCTTTTCTTACAAGGCGTTTTGGCAACTTGTAACGCAGCCAGTTACGGGATACACCCATAATGTTTACGTCAGTCTCACGTAATCCTACTTCTTCGTAGAGTTCGCGAAACATTGCTTGTTCAGCTGTTTCCCCTTGGTCAATTCCGCCTTGCGGGAATTGCCACGAATGTTGGCCATATCGTCTAGCCCAAAATACTTGACCGATTTTGTTGCATATTATAATGCCAACATTCGCGCGGAATCCTTCGGCATCAATCACTTAGATTACCCAGCGCTTTTATTCTTTTATATTCCTGCATTCTTCCATAAACTATGCATTATTCAAAGCATTAGCATCAATTAATTATCGATAAGGCTTGATTATCCATGCAACAAGGTATCAATACCATCGTAGCGCCGACGTCAGAAGCCGAACTAATGCAGCGTGTGGAGAAAATTTCCGGCCTGCGTCTAAGCGAGCTAGCCTCGATAATGAATGTAAAAATGCCGCCTGATCTAAAGCGTCACAAAGGCTGGAGTGGGCAACTTATCGAACAGTGTTTGGGCGCATCGGCGGGATCTAAGCAAATTCAAGATTTTCCAAATCTCGGCATCGAATTAAAAACGCTACCACTTTCTCACCGCATGGAACCATTAGAAACCACCTATGTCTGCTACGCACCATTATTAAACAACACCGGTATCACATGGAACAGTTCAAGTGTACGAAACAAACTCAGCAGAGTGCTGTGGATTCCCATACAGGGTGAGCGCGATATTCCGCTAACAGATCGTGTGGTTGGCAGCGGTTTTTTATGGGCACCCAATCCGCAAGAGGATCAACTGTTACAACAAGACTGGGAAGAGCTGATGGATATGATCAGTCTTGGGAAAATAGAACGCATCACTGCAAAAACAGGACAGGTCTTACAACTGCGGCCAAAGGCTGCTAATGGACAAGCATTGACATCGGCAGTTGGTGAAAATGGCGACATGATCCAAACGCGTCCGCGAGGCTTTTATCTGCGCAAGCACTTTACGTTCAACTTACTTCAGTCAGTTTTTTATTAAATTTATTGACGTCAATCAATCATCCATTGTTATTACCTTGTCGGCTGCAACAGCTGTGATATTTTGCTATAAAACGACACGGAGACACTCCAATGGCTTTGCTGATCACCGAAGAATGTATTAATTGCGCATTATGCCCAGAAGAATGCCCAAACGAGGCGATTTTTATGGGCTCTGACATTTACCAGATTAATGCGGATAAGTGCACTGAATGTGTGGGTCAGTATGATGAACCAAGTTGCGCCAGTGTGTGTCCAATTGAATGCATTATCGTAGGCCCCGCACGCAAAGAAACGCGTGATCAACTTGCGCAGAAATATGCATTAACGCAGTGAAGAAAAAGTCTTTGTAAAGTAAATCGAGGGGATTTAAGGTACTATTAAGTAACATAAGGATGTTTTTCAAGGTTCACTGCAAGCATTGGCGCATGCATACACCGAACATCAAGTAAGTACCGAAGGGTAAATATTCGGAATTGCACTAGGCTGAGGATTTGATGAGTTTATTGGATAATATTGGCCGCAGACTAGCTTCTTATTTAGAAAAATCGAGTGGTTTTATTCAACCTTCGACTTGCCAACCAGGGTTACTTGCTTCTACCATACGCGTTGGCGATGTATTGTTAGTTGATGGCTCCAGTCGCATCAGTACCGCGATTAAATACCTTACTCAATCTACTTGGTCTCATGCAGCGCTTTGTATCGCAGACGATAGTGATAGCGCCAAGCCAGACTGTCAAAATGTACGTTTGGTAGAGGCAGATGTGCTCGATGGCATACGAACCATATCTTTGAGTCATTACGCTAATCTGCACACAAGAATATGTCGTCCAGTTGGGCTGAGCAACGAGGAAATACAACAGGCTATTGAGTTTGCGAACACGCGAGTCGGCCACCAGTATGATATGAAAAACGTGTTTGATCTCATGCGTTATCTTATACAAACGCCTCCTGTACCATCGCGATGGCGCAGAAAAATGATTGTGTTGGGCAGCGGTGATCCCACGCGAGCAATTTGTAGTTCGTTTATCGCTCAGACATTTCAATCAATTCGTTATCCAATACTACCCAACATTTTTTTTGAAAAAGCTAAGCAAATGCAAAGTAAAGCCTACTGCGACGAAATATTGCAAATTCGCCATCATTCGTTATACGTGCCTAAAGACTTCGACATGTCACCGTATTTCAATATTGTCAAACCCACTTTAGACCAAACGTTTGATCCTCACGCTTTGCAGTGGAGTGAATATCAACAGAAATGACGATAAGCTCGCTCAGTTGCGCGGCAACCAACTTATCGTATTGCCTTAAAACTACCCTGGAGATGCGACAAAGTAAAACACAGGTTGTTTCACAAATAATCTGTGCAGACCGCTAAATTTTTCGAATGTTCAATATCCTATTAATGCCGTATATTACCAGCCATACAACACCTAAGATGAGTAATTCATGCCATAACAATAAGCCATCAATGTTTGAAACTACCAAGCCTGTTAATATTCCAAATACTATTAATAATTTGGGGTTAATCGTCATACGTTTAATTTTCATATATTTAATCTTGTAGTTGTTTTAATAAAATAGCAGCCCAACTAGGCTGCCAGGTTAGTGTGATTACAGTAAGGGATTAAAATTTTCTCGGTTTTCTTCAAAGTGTTTATTACTTGCTGTGTGGTTTCTCGCCGCAAATTCTTCGACATGTGTATTATGCACTTCGACTAAACCATCAATTGCTTTACCACCAAAATAGCTGGCAAAGAAATTCCAGAAACCTCCAGATACCTGCGCCAACTCAATACCTACAATAGTTTTCATATAAAAATCCTTTTAATTAAAAAAATCGAATAATCAGTAGTCAAATCTATCACTATGTCAGTCATAGCAGTCCACTCATTCTTGTTTGTAGCAACCTTTAGTAATTATTATTCGTGGTCTCTAAGCTTGCTCATCGTTTATTACGTTTAACAAGTTAGAACCTTGATAGTAAGAATTATCGCATGATCAAACAACTGAACTAAATGACGGTTTTGATGAGTTCAAAAAGCGCGAGGACACTCAAAAGCAATACAACTGCGTCAAGCATGAGGGACTGTTTGCAACAAATAAACCCCATGCTATATTATTTGACAAATAAAGGAACGATGGATTAAGGGACTAATCATGAGAAGTAGTAATGTTACTAATGGTAGCGCTAGAGGTGTGCGAACATTTAACAAGTGGCTAAGTGCATTAGTATGTGTTGGTTTATCAGTGAATGTGCTTTCGCAAGCCCTAAACACTGAGTTCACATTGCATGAGAGCGCTAACGACACTTATAGCACCCACGCAAGACTCAACGGAAATGTTGTTGCTAATCAACCCTCTTTGACCGCGCATAATAGGTTTATCACTGACACCTTCATTATTGAATTAACCGGCCCATCGTTACTTAAAAGAATCAGTCGCGAAACTGCTATGTTCGAAGCATCTCAGACAACTAAAAGCATCACCATCACTTCGTTAGCACAACAGATTAAATCTGAACAAAGTCAAGTCGTCAGCACCCTGATGAGCACCGGCTTAGTCTCACAAGTCGTTAAGCAGATTTATTATTCCAACAATCTTTTAATCGTAAAAATGAAAGGCAGTGCGGTTGAGCAACTTAAACGTATGCCACAAGTAAAAGCGGTACATCGCGATGCTTTGTTCGAACCGACGATGACAACGCGAGATATAAGAGATATTCGTGCGGATGTAGTGTGGGAAATGATCGATAATAACGATAACAATATTACTGGGCAAGGCGTTAAAGTTGCCGTGTTGGACACAGGCATTGATTACACACATCCGCATTTGGGCGGCTGCTTCGGCGAAGGCTGCAAAGTGGCAGGCGGTTACGACGTTTACCACGACGATCCCGATCCCTTAGAATCAGATGATGATCCTTTTTATCAATTCATCGGCCATGGCACTCACGTAGCGGGCATAATCGCAGCGAAGCCTAACGCAGACTCCGGCAGCAGTAATGGCGTTGCGCCAGATGCCTCGATATATGCATACAAAGTATGTGGCGAAAATCTATGCAGCACAGTTAATATCTTGACGGGCCTTGATATGGCCGCCAATCCCGATGGCGATGTGATTACGGATGACGCGGTTGATGTAATTAATATTAGTCTGGGCAGCCGATTTGGCAGTGCTACTGACATCATTCCCGCGACCGTAGATACCTTGAGTCTGCTAGGTATCACCGTTGTAGTGTCTGCGGGTAACGACGCTGGATTTGCCAACATAGGCGGCATTGCAGCGTCAAGAGAGGCTATCACAGTGGCCTCTAGTCATCGTGATGAAAAACAATTATTTAATGGCGATGTAACCAGAGCAGGTATTTCAACGTTTAGTTCGCTTGGACCTGTAAGAGGATTAGACTATTTAAAGCCAGACATTGCGGGACCTGGAGACAATATTCTCAGTACCTGTATCAATAGTGAAACCAATGCCGATGCGAATCTATGTTATAAATCAGGCACCTCAATGGCATCCCCCCACGTGGCTGGCGTAGCTGCGCTGCTAAAGCAAGCTAAACCAAACTTATCTAGTGCACAAATAAAATCTTTATTAATCAACAACGCAACTACGCTTGAAAAGACTGACCGAGCGGCTCAGGGTGCAGGACGGGTCAATGCCCAACAATCAATAATGGCAAACACGACTTTTGCGCCGAACATGGTTTACTTTGGTGATATTAACACCTCACAGCCTGTATGGTCGATGCAGAAGCCGCTGGTTATTACTAACCATACCGATGCAGACAAAATATTTACACTAACATTCGTTGATGAATTACCCACAGGGGTTAACGTCACGATTGTACAGGGTGATTCAGTATCGGTAATGGCGAACAGCTCAGTCGGCGTATCTGTGTCTCTTAGCGTGGATTTCGAACAATATGATATTAATTCCTTAAGCGATTTTACGCTGTCCCAACGCTTACAAGTGAGTGACGACAATGACCGTTCTTACGTACCGATTATTTTCAGCAAAATGAAGCATCTTGACATAGGCTACACAGATGACGTGCCTATTTCTCTGAGTATCTACAATAATCAAAAATCGTATCTTTATAAACATGAAGACTACGCATTCAGCTCCCTTTACTTTCCATATGGCGATTATTCCGGCTTTGCTTTATTTAAAAATTATGATGAGGCTGGTGGATACAAACTACTGGCCTACCCTGATGTTATTTCGGCAACGCAGAAATCATCTTTTATCGAAATATCTTCACAAGCAGCAATTCACCAAATCAAAATCAACAGTGTCACGCTGCCCAATGGAGAGTTGATAGCGCCGGCAGTACCACCTCGGTTTTTGCTTGATGTATCCGATTCAAAGGCAAAGTTTTTTAACATCATCGGAGGTTCAAACAGTATCGACCTTAAATTGTTTGATCAGCCATTGTTTGTCAACGAGCTTCCCGACTACATCGAACTGCGTATTGCGGGTGTGATACAACAATTGGACGATACGTTGGCACCCCGTTCTGGTGATTACTTAGTATTCAATGATTTATTCAAAGGACTGAATCAGAGCCATTTGTACGATATCGAAATGGCGGGATTGGCGCAGCAAACATTTCGTTTTTCTCCTCAGGTTATCAATGATGAACGTGCTCTGATTTCTCCATCAGTTTCTGTTAATTCTTTCGTCAGATATGGGTACTCAAGCAATCTATACGGTCCCTTTGATCCTAGACGAAGCTCTTATACTAGCGGCACAAGCATCGGCACGGCTGTAAGAGGAGCAGATGGCCGCATCGCTTATCTCGATAAAGACTTTGCGATGAACCTGTTTGTTATGGCGCGCAAAGAGTACAACAATCAGTATCTTGGTCTGTATGACGTAAAAACCCGATTCCAAACTGAAAGCGAGCGGCAGTTCGACAATGTAATGGAGTACGCACAGCTAGCAAGCAACGCCACTGTTTTGTGGGACAGAGCACAGTTTTTTAGTGATCATTCACAACGTGCCCCACTTTTGGTAACACCTGCGGCGATTGATTTTGATGTTGACTTTACTCAACGCATCACCTCTTTTTTGCCACGATTATACATCTCTAGTGGACGCGCTCATCTCTCTTCGGAGAGTGTTCGGGTCAATGCACTTTATGGTTCTTATCAATATACGTTGGGAGGAGATGATCCTAACCGAACAAACCAATATGAACATTTTTGTGATGGTCGTGACGTTAATGAAAATGTAAATTACATTTTCGTACCTGGCTTTTGTGATAGTTATCGCTTTACTGCGAGCACATTAAATCCATTTGTTGACGCTTTGGTGCCCAATCATTTCGAATTCGAAGCACAGCATATTGACGCGCCAGACGTTGATAAGCTATTTCCCACTGTGTCGGCGATGTTTACAACGCAAGATGCAAGCGTTGTTTCTCAACCAAACGTGCAAATGGCGAGGCTTAACATAGCGTTTAGAGGCGCAATCGATGAAGTGCAAGTAGAGCTTAAATCAAATGGTGCTTGGCTGCCGCTATCATTGGTTGACAACCCTTTAGCCGAGAATCAGGTGTCGGCCATTTTTCCGGTCCCCGACAAAAAAATCAAACACCATGTTAGAGTTACGCATACAAGTGAAGGCGCTCGCAGCGTGCAAATGTTTAATAGCTTTATGATGTCAGGCCGTGATGATAGCGTCTCGTTGACAGAAGATTTTGATGCGGATGGGACGCCTGACTACAAAGATCAGGACAGCGATAATGATGACATTGATGATGTGTTAGATGACTTCCCACTAGACGAAACAGAAACGCTCGATACTGATAAAGATGGTATCGGCAACAATGCCGACGAGGATGACGACGAGGATGGTGTAGCAGACGCCGATGATACTTTTCCTTTAGATCCAACTGAAAATGCCGATACCGACAACGACGGTATTGGCAATAACGCAGATGATGACGATGATAACGACGGTGTACTAGATACTAACGATGCGTTTTCGTTAAATAGCGATGAAACCGTTGATACCGACGGCGATGGTATTGGCAATAACGCAGACAATGATGATGACAACGACGGTGTGTTAGATGCTAACGATGCCTTCCCATTAGATGCTACAAGAAGTCAAAGAGCAGCGCTACCGGCATCAGGCGGCAATACCAGCGACGGTGGTGGTTCAATGCCTATTACCCTATCACTGTTTTTGCTGGTGGTCTTGTATCTTAGAAAACGCAAGTCACAGTAGCAGGGCTTAACACGCTAAGCACCGCAGACAAAAACCGCCCTAGGTCAGAAAATTGCGCATCGCGGTGGTTTTTTTGTTTTTAAATTGTTGTTGTCAAACGTGAGTTTAGTCGCACTATTAATGTTTAACTAAATCGAGAAGCGTCAGCCTCTTTGATATCACTCGCGTAATCCGACGGCGCGGACTCTTTCAAAAAGCTGCGGTGTTCGACACACGGAAATACCTCATCATAACGAGCAATCGAATGTTGGTTGATTCGTCGAAAAATATGTCTTCTACTGAGCCCCTTTGGAGATGTTAAACCTGCTGATGAAATTATATCAACCGTAGCATGGACGGTCTTTTCGTGAAAATGCTGCACGCGCATAGCTTTGTCTTTTACCACTAAGCCTTTACTCAACCTTTCGTTCTGTGTTGCCACACCGGTAGGGCATTCATTGGTATTACAAGACAGAGATTGGACACAGCCCAAAGCTAACATCATGCCTCTGGCACTGTTGCACATATCTGCGCCAAGTGCCAAGTGCTTGACCAGATGAAAACCGGATATAATCTTGCCAGATGCAATTACTTTGATCTCATCCCGAATGCCAAACCCGATTAGACAATCATCGACAAATGCAAGCGCCTCACGCAACGGCATCCCTATAGAGTTGGAATATTCCAGGGGTGCAGCACCTGTGCCACCTTCACCACCATCCACCGTAATAAAATCGGGATAGACATTCTTTTCGACCATCGCTTTGCAGATCGCAATAAATTCGCTTTTTTTACCTATCGCGAGCTTAAAGCCAATTGGCTTGCCCAATGTCAACTCTCGTAATTGACTGATAAAATCAATTAATTGAACAGGGGTATCAAACGCGCTATGGGTGGAGGGTGAGTTAACTTGAGTACCAACGGGTACGCCTCTAATTTGAGAAATTTCAATCGTGTTTTTGTTAGCCGGCAATATACCTCCATGCCCTGGCTTAGCTCCTTGTGAGAGTTTAATTTCAATCATTTTGATACTGCTATGCTTGGCTTGTTGTTTAAATTTTTTGGCATCAAAAAAACCTTGCTCTGTGCGGCACCCAAAATAGCCAGTACCGATCTGCCAAACCAAGTCCGCACCGTGCTCAAGATGATAAGGACTAACCCCACCTTCTCCGGTGTTATGATAAAAATTACCCGCTTTTGCACCTTTGTTCAGCGCTAACAGAGCAGCCTTACTGAGTGAACCAAAACTCATTGCTGATATATTTAAAATACTCGCTGAATAGGGCTGTTTACAGTCTTTTCCACCCACCGTTACCCTCGGATCACAGTCGATATCTTCAACATTTAGGGCGAGCAAAGAATGCCCAATCCACTCATAACCACTTTGATAGGTATCAACTTGAGTACCAAACGGGATTGTATCACGCGTATTTTTTGCTCGTTGATATACGATGTTCCTAAACATACGCGGGATAGGCGCTCCTCCGGTGTCGGACTCAAGTATATATTGCTGAATGAATGGCCGAATGCCTTCTATTAACCAGCGACTCCTGCCGACTAATGGGAAGTTTCTAAGAATTGCGTGTTTTGACTGCACGCTGTCGTAAATAGCTATTAATAGAAAGATGCACGCGGCAACCGCAAAAAACCACGGCCAATCAAATGCAAGCGTCATAAACGACAGCAGAACGGTGCTAGCGCCGGTGATAGTCAAAACCGAATTTCGCATATTATCCCTTTGATTTATTATCGTTACGATCGTGTACTGGTATTAAAAACAAAAAGGCGCTTGTTAGCGCCTTTTTGTTGCAAGCTGTTTTTTCACCTGCCCCCGAAGACTGCGTCTCAGTAGATTTTACTTTAGCACCTTTTAGCCCGTAAAAAACGATATAAAGAAAACATTGCTGGAATATTTTAAGCCGAGTTATAAAGCGCTCATTGCATGGCAACAAAGTGATATGCAAAATGCCAGTACCGAGGCCCAAGGCGTCAGTGCACTGCCAAAAGGGGCTGAGCTATATACTGCATCGTTATTAAACCAAACCACCACACAGCTTAATGCTCAAGAGATACATGCTATTGGTTTAAGTGAGGTTGCGCGCCTGCTAGGCGAAATGGAAGCGATCAAGCAAAGTGTTGATTTTGATGGCACGCTGCAAGCTTTTTTTGCCTTTATTAAGAACTCCCAAAGTGATGAACGGTTCTACTACCCTGATACAGATGCTGGTCGCCAAGGCTACATTGACGACTCCACTGCGTATCTTGCATTTATAGATAGCAAATTACCTGAGTACTTTGGCTTGTTGCCAAAAGCCAAGCTCGTGGTAAAACGTGTTGAAGCATTTAGGGAGCAGCCGGGTGCAGCACAGCATTATTCAGCTGGCACGCCAGATGGTTCTCGTGACGGAGTCTACTATGCACATTTGTCAGATATGAGCGCGATGCCTAAAAACGAAATGGAGGCGATTGCTTATCATGAAGGCAGTCCCGGTCACCATATGCAGATCTCTATAAGCCAAGAGCTAAAAGGTGTCCCAGCGTTTAGAACCCAGCAGTTTTTTAACGGCTATGTCGAAGGTTGGGCGTTGTATTCAGAGCTGTTAGCAAAAGAAATGGGCGCATACCAAAATCCTTACTCAGATTTTGGTCGATTAGTGACAGAGATGTGGCGGGCAATTAGACTTGTCGTGGATACCGGCATTCACGCCAAAGGCTGGTCAGAGCAACAAGCCGTCGAGTACTTCATGCAAAACTCACCTATTTCAGAAGGTCAGATCCGCTCTGAAGTGCGTCGCTATTTTGTCATGCCAGGACAAGCTACCGGCTACAAAATTGGGATGATAAAGATACTTGAACTGCGCACAAAAGCACAGCAGGCATTGGGTGATAAGTTTGATATTCGAGCGTTTCATGACATCGTGCTAGGCGGCGGAGCAGTGCCGCTGACTCTTTTAGAGCAAATGATTGATAGCTGGATTAGCAAGACACAGAACCAATGATTACGTGATAAACGTTGAGTCTATTCTGTTATCTGAATCAGAATAGCAACTCGGCTCGCGCGGGCAGACGGCTCCGCGCGAGCAAATTAGTCTAGCCTCGGTATCGATGCCTCTTTCAACCCAATTTATATTCAAAATACGCGCAACGCTAGACAGCGTTTTTTTCATAGAGGCCGGAACAGACGCAGAACCACCATTGCTTACACAGACCTTTTTTAAGTCGTTAGCGATACTCGCGGCATCCTCGCCTTGTGCCTCAATGGCTGGATTCAAATCTATACCTGTACATAACACATGATTATTATTGGCAAGATCTTTGGTTCGCGTTGATTCGCAACAATAAATTCTCGGTTGTCCTGCGACATTCAATACTGACAGCTGCGCAGAAGTGCCCGTTACAGGCTGGTTGATCATTCTAAACACTGCCCAGTGCTGACAAGGATCTTCAACTTCGCGCATATTCCCCCATGGCAGTGGAATACCATTACCACGATAAACGGCCTTAAGCTTCCCTGGCGCGTAAGCATCAAAATAATGCCAATGACGATAAGGTGAAACCGCAGTCATCCTGCGCATCGCTACCGATGCCGATACGTCAAGCGCTTGATGCACGTTGACTTCATACCCTTGTCTATCCAATAGTTGGCGAAACGGCACCTTGGGACACAGTAAAGCACCTGCAAAAAAACTTGACTCAAAATCGCGCCAAGCTTGCAGAATATCTTGTGCATCCACACTCGAAGAATGACTAGACTGCGCGGCAGTACCCTGCATAACGCTATACTGATTGAGCCCAGTAACCAACACACTTTTTAGGCCCTCTCGATTGTGCAGCACGCTATGTCCGATGTGCACGGCAAGATCGTATTTAAGACGTTTTGAATTTGATTTTAACTTTTGGTTAATATGGATCGTGTTTGGCGCAGCAAAAAACGACGTCACAACGCTTGTTTTGTTGACCCCTAATTCTTTCATCAGCGCAGTGGGTAAGACGTTAAACCAACTAAATTGCAGACCTTGTTGCTTCGCTATTTCAATTAATTCGTCGACACTGAGAGGCATTCTTTTTTGCCCCACTTCTTCTGCTGCCCTTTCCAAATCTGGAAAGTGATTTTGATGATGCTCTTGATGCGCCCTAATCAACAAATGTGCAAATTGACGGCCACTAATGCCGGTTTGCGAGAGCATTTCAGGAATGGCAATCTGTAAGATCTCATTTGAAAACAGAAAACTAGGCTCTAAGGCCATTCCGTTTATTCCGCCTCGTTTACCTTTGTCAGGTGTGATGGCTTGCTGCTCTGGCACATCGTCTAAGAACCAATCCACGTCTTTTTCAAACACGCTCGCAATAACGCCCAGCATTTCACTGCTCGGCACACGCTTACCGCGTTCAATCATCGATAGATAAGATACCGAAGGGGAATTTTCGGGATTTACCCGCACGCAACGCGCTGATAAGTCTTCCATAGTAAGATTATTGCGTTTGCGTAAATTACGTATTTTAGTACCCATCAGATGAGACTTGCGGTTTAACGACTTAGTACTTTTCATTTTTTTTCTTCAATTTTCAATTTTCAATTTTCACTAAGAGAATGTAATTTTTGTAAAATTTACACTGTAAAATTTTTATTGTGAAATTATTGTAAAATTTATTCTATTCTACAAATCAAGCAAGGTAAATCATTAAACAACACAGATTGCTTTGTAAATTAACTTGTCGAACCATTGAGGATTAAAATATGAATATGCCAGCGATGAAACACAATCAAATCCATCAGGGCTTTTACAACTTGGTAACAGAAGAGATACTCAGCAAAACCGCCATAAACCCAAGTGTATTTTGGCAAGAGTTTGAACAACTTGTGATCGAATTCGACAACGGTAATATCAGCTCAGAATTGCATAACAGGCCGATTGCGATAGAAACAATTAACGAGAAAACTCAGCAAACGGCTGCGAGTATCAATGATCCTTCAGCATTAATTGAAGCACTAAACAGCAGATGGTCAAGCGCTTTTTGTACATCGAGTGTGCGAATTGATGATGTGCTTTCGTTACTCGACAAGCGCGTACCACTATCGAGTGGCAGTCATTCTCAGGTAAAAAACTACGTTGTTTATTACCACCACTTGCTAGCGTTCTTTGAAGATGGTTCGCAAGCCGGCTTATTAAACCCGAGTCAGTTTGTTGCGTTAAGCGGTCATAAATGCGACCCAGACTCAATTTTGCT